>Ga0310345_10000435_pt1 | contig 64045 bp, 87 predicted proteins | sample HC15DNA20500_MG_FD_204667 | JGI IMG/M metagenome (GOLD analysis project Ga0310345, IMG submission 204667) | Marine microbial communities from station ALOHA, North Pacific Subtropical Gyre - HC15-DNA-20-500_MG | ecosystem: Environmental > Aquatic > Marine > Oceanic | place: Pacific Ocean: North...
GGCCCCCCTCCCGACTCCGTCGGCGCGTCGCGCTTCGCGCTCGCGCCGCGACCCCAGCGACGGGGCGCTGGGGGCCCTGCGGCTCGCGCTCGCGCTGCGCGCGAGCTGGCCGCCCGCTGCCGCGGGATCGAACGGCTCGAGTGGCGCGTGCGGCGAACTCGCTGCGGTCGTCTCGGGTCAGTCGGCGTGGAAGCGGGAGTGAGGCTCCCCGGGCGGCGGCGAGCTCGCTGCGCTCGTCGCCTGCGGTCGTCTCGGGTCACTCGGCGTGGAGGCGGGTGGAGGCCCCCGGGCGTGGGGGGCCCCGGCGCGGTTCTTTGGCTCAGAACTGCTCGGGGCGGATGTCGAGGTAGCTGCGCTCGGCGGACTCGCAGCGGGCGGCGAGGGCTTCGATGCGGGGGACCTCGGTGGCGATCCAGTACTGGGCGCTGCGGCGCATGCCTTCGGCGAAGTCGTCGTCTCGTCCGTCGACCGCGTTCGACAGCTTCAGGTGCATCCACGCGATGACGAGGATCGAGAAGAGCTCGAGGTAGTCGGCGCTGTGGCCGAGCATGCCCTCGACGTCACCCTGCATGCCGCGCGCGCCGAGGCTGGCGGTGAGCGCGAGGACGCGGCCGAGGGCGGCCTGGACGGGGGCGCCGAGCTCGCCGGTCGCGTCGGCGCGCACCGCCTCGGCGAAGGCCTGGAGCGCCGCGCCGCCCTTGGCCACCACCTTGCGCCCGAGCAGGTCGAGGCTCTGGATGCCGGTGGTGCCCTCGTGGATGCTGTTGAGCTTCTGGTCGCGCATCCAGGCCTCGGGCAGGTACTCGCTCGTGTAGCCGTAGCCGCCGAGGACCTGGACCGCGAGAACGTTGGCCTCGAAGCCGGCCTCGGCCGGGAAGCTCTTGGTCACCGGCGTCAGCAGGTCGAGCATCAGGCGGGCGTGCGCGTCGTCGTGGGAGGCGTCGGCGTAGCGCGCGGTCACCGCGCAGAGGCAGAGGCCGCCGTCGACGATCGCCTTCTGCCGGAGCAGCATGCGGCGCACGTCGGCGTGGGCGATCAGGGGCACCGGCGCGCCACCCTTGGCGCCGAGCGCGCGACCCTGCTTGCGCTCCTTCGCGTAGGCGAGCGACTCGTGGAAGGCGACCGAGGCGGTGGCCACCCCGTTGACCCCGACCTGGATGCGCGCCTCGTTCATCATCTGGAACATGTGGGCGAGGCCCCGGTGCGGCTCGCCGACCAGCCAGCCGTGGCAGTCGCCCTCGTCGCCGAAGCCGAGCGCGAGGCTGGGCAGGCCGCGCCAGCCGATCTTGTGGATGACGCCGGTGACGTGCACGTCGTTGAGCACCAGCCCGTCGCCCTCGGGCCGTCGCCGCGGCACCGCGAACAGGCTGATGCCCTTGGTGCCCTCGGGCGCGCCGTCGATGCGGGCCAGGACGAGGTGCACGACGTTCTCGGCGAGGTCGTGGTCGCCGCCGCTGATGAAGATCTTCGCGCCGCGGATCCGGTAGGTGCCGTCGTCGGCCGGCGTCGCGGTGGTGGTGATGTCCGCGAGGCTCGAGCCGGCGTGCGGCTCGGTGAGCGCCATCGTGCCGGTCCACTCGCCCTCGTACATCGGGGTCAGGAAGCGGGCCTTCACCGCCTCGTCTCCGAACGCCTCGATCAGGTGCGCCGCGCCGGTGGTCAGCCACGCGAGGCCGGCCGCCGCGAGGTTGCCGGCCATGAGGTAGGCGTGCGCGAGCGTGCCGACGGTGAGCGGGAGCTGCTGGCCGCCGACGTCGAACGGGCGCGTGGCCGCGATCGCGCCGAGCTCGCGGAGCGCCGGCCACACCTGCTTCATGCGCGGGTGCAGCTTCACCCGGCCGTCCTCCAGGCGCGGCGGCTCCTGGTCCATCGGCCGGTAGGCCGGATAGAGCACCTCGCGCGCGACGCGGCGGCAGGTCGCGAGGTAGAGCGCGAACGTCTCGGCCGAGTGGTCGGAGAAGGCTGGCAGCGCGGTCAGGGCCTCCGCGTCGACCACACGGCTCAGGATCAGATCGACGACGCGGTCATCGATCAGCGGGTTCGAGGAGTCGGTCACCCGCGCAGGGTAGGCCGCTCACTCCAGCCCGGCGAGCCGCGCGAGCACCGGATGGGTGGCCGGCGCGTCGCTCACCGCGCGGCCCTCGAAGACGCCGTCGAACGCGAGCTCCCCGTTCGCCCCGGTCCAGCGCGCGTGCGCGTCGCCCGCCTCGATCGTCTCGAGGTCGTAGTCGCCGTCCACGTCGGCGAGCCCCGCGCTGCCCGAGAGGCGCAGCGTGTCGTAGTCGTGGAGGTCGCTGAGCGCGGTGCGGACCCGGCTCTGCAGCATCGCGACGCCGGCCTCGCAGGCGGCGTTCGCGAGCGTCCCGGTGGTGCCGGCGCCGATCCGGGCGGCGATGGCGCGGCAGTCGACGTAGTCGCCGATCAGCTCCTCCACCGTGTGGTGGCCGCCGCTCATCCGGCTGAGGATCGCGTGGTAGAGCACGGTGTCGACCAGCTCGCCGAAGGGGAGGGCGAAGGCGTGCTCGTCGACGTCGACGCGCTCGCCGAAGGTCACGACCGTCTCGGCCTCGAGCGACTCGAAGGGGCGGCGGTGCGGGACGCCGTCCGAGAGGGTGACGGTCATCGCGGTCAGCCGGTGCGCGCCCATCGCCACGCCGTACTCGTCGGGGGCCGGGAAGGAGAGCTCCCCCTCGAAGGTCAGGCCCGAGAACGCGGCGTCCACGTCGGCGCCGAAGCGGGCCATGTCCGCGACCTGGCGCGGGGTGTGGATCCGGTCGAGCTCGGCCTGCAGCAGGTCCGCGACGATGGCGCGCATGAAGCCGCTGCTCAGGCCCGAGCGCACCCAGCCCGGGGCGTGGGGGCTCTCGGCCACCTCGTCGACCAGCCAGCGCGCCGGCGACTCGCTCGAGAGCCCGCCCGCGACGTCGAGCACCGCGTCGAGCGGGTTGGCGAAGCCGCCGGTCACGTCGAAGGTCTCGACGGTGGCGTAGGGCCCGGCGAGCCCGATCGCGGTGTCGGCGAGCAGGACGTCGAGGTCCGCGCGGTCGCCCGAGAGGGTCACGTCGGTGCAGGTCTCGGCGGCGACGACGCCCGCGCCGTCCAGGCCGAGCACGTAGAGCGCCATCGGCACGTCGAGGGGCAGGGCCTCGACCTCGTCCGCCGCGTCGATGGCGAGCGAGCGGGCGGCGATCGGCGCCGGCACCGCGCGGCCCACGTCCTCGCAGGAGGCGTTCGCGAAGAGGCCGGCGCGGGCCTCTCGCACCCCGCGCTCGCCGTCGTAGCCCACCCGGAAGCCGAGCGCGCCGTAGCGCATCGGCCGGACCTCGACGTCGACGCGCGCCGGCGTGGCCCCCGCCGCCGTCGCGCTCACCGTGAAGCGCCCGTCGTCGCCCGCGCGCACTCGGACGGTGGCGACCCCCTCGTCGCCGGTCGCGCTCGCCCGCGCCGAGAGGCTGCCGCCGTGGGCCTCGCCCTCGAGCGCGAAGTCGAGGAGCGCCCCGGCCCGCGTCGCGCCGTCGGCGTCGACGAAGCGGAAGGCCAGCTCGAGCTCGCCGCCGGCCTCGACCTGGGCCACGGCGGCGCCGACCACCTCGACGCGGGCCTGGCCGGGGACGGCTCCGCCTTCGTCGGGCGCGACGCCTTCGGGCGCGCAGGCGAGCAGGAGCGAGGCGGCGGCGGCGAGGAGGCGGGACATGACCGGCCGGACTGCGATGGCCGTGCCAGGCGTCTCCGTGGGCTCGGGCCCCACGGACTGGCCAGCCGACTGGCCGGTTGGTGGGCCGACGCGGCGTCTCCTCTCGTCACCCCCGACCGGGGTGCGTATCTTGGGGCTCATGCTCTTCCGCCAGCTCTTCGACTCCGCCTCCTCGACCTACACGTATCTCCTCGCCGACGAGGGCCGGGCGGTCTTGATCGACAGCGTCTTCGAGCAGCACGCGCGCGACGCGGCGCTCCTGAGGGAGCTGGGGCTGACGCTGGTCGCCACCCTCGACACCCACGTGCACGCCGACCACGTCACCGGGGCCTGGCGGATGAAGCGCGCCCTCGGGAGCGCCATCGTGGTCTCGGCGCCGAGCGGGGCGCAGGGGGCCGACCGCTACGTGCAGGACGGCGACGAGATCGCCTTCGGGGGCCGGCGCCTGCGCGCGATGGCGACGCCCGGGCACACGAGCGGCTGCTTCACCTACGTGCTCGACGACGAGAGCATGGCCTTCACCGGCGACTGCCTGATGATCCGCGGCGCGGGCCGGACCGACTTCCAGCAGGGCGACGCCCACGCGATGTTCCACTCCATCCGCGACCGCCTCTTCGCGCTCCCGGACGACTGCCTGCTCTACCCGGCGCACGACTACCAGGGGCGCACCGTCACCACCGTCGCCGAGGAGCGCGCGCACAACCCGCGGGTCGGGGGCGACGCCAGCGAGGGCGACTTCGTCGGCTTCATGGACAACCTGGGCCTGCCGCACCCCAAGCAGATCGACGTCGCGGTGCCGGCCAACCTCAAGTGCGGAGAGCCCGAGGTGGTGCCCGCGGACAGCGTCTGGGCCCCGCTCGTGCAAACCTACGCCGGTATGCCGGAGATCGACGCCGAGTGGGTCGCGCAGCACCGAGACGAGGTCCATCTGCTCGACGTTCGCGAGCCCGACGAGCTGACCGACCCCGAGCTCGGCCACGTCGAGGGCGTTCAGAACATCCCCCTCGGTCAGCTCCGCGAGCGGCTGAGCGAGGTGCCGAAGGACAAGCCGGTGGTGAGCGTCTGCCGCTCCGGGCGCCGCAGCGGTCAGGCCACGGTGATCCTCGCCAAGGCGGGCTGGACCGACGTCGCCAACCTCACCGGCGGCATGATCGCCTGGAACGCGAAGGGGCTACCGACCCGTCACGGGGCGTGACAGCCGACGCAGCTCGTCTCGCCCGCGCTGAAGAAGCGCGGGTCGTCCATCGGGTCGGCGTTGGTGAAGCGGGCGACCCGTTCGTCGACCTGGTCCAGGAAGGTCTGCGCCTGCGGCCGGTAGGCCCAGCTCGCGGCGTTCGGGTGCTCGACGGCCAGCGTGTAGTAGCGGCGGGCCTCCTCGACGTTCCCGAGCCGCGCGTGGATGTCCCCGAAGGTCATCAGGGAGCCCTCCTCGTTGTGCGGCACGTTGTCGTTGCTGCAGACGTCGGTGCGCGCGCCGCAGTCGGCGATCGCGTCGAGGCGCTCGAGGGCCATCGCGGGGTAGGGCGTCTCGAGCGGCAGCGGGGCGAAGGCGATCGCGAGGCTGAAGTTGTTGAAGTCGGGCCAGCGATCGGCGGCCTCGATCATGTACGCGATGGCCGCCTCGAGGCGCGCCTCGTCCCCGAGGACCCGCGCCATCGCGACCCGCACCGTGCCGAGCCAGCCGGGGATGCGGGCGTCGTCCGGGTTGACCTCGATGGCGTGCAGGAGCGCCGGCTCCACGTCGCCGACCACCCGGAAGTCCTCGTCCTCGGCGAGCGCGCTCAGGAGCGCCATCGCGTACATCAGGCTGCCGCGCGGGTGGTCGGGAGCCAGCGTCAGGCCGTACTCGAGGGTCGCGATGGCCTCGCCCCGCAGCTCCTTCTCGCCCGCGAGGGCGCGGAAGAAGAGCGCCTCGCCTTCTTCGAGCACCGCCTCCGGATCGGGCGGCGGCCCGGCGTCGGTCGGCCCTGACGCCGCGTCGATCGGCCCAGCGTCGGCGGGGACGGCCGGGCCTTCACAGCCCACCGAGAGAACGAGGAGAGAGAGGATCAGCGCGCGCACGATCGCCGACGCTAGTGCAGAGGTCCGACCGGTGGAAGGGGAGATGGCGCGCGGCTAGAGCGCCGGCTCAGGCGGCGGCGTGCGCTCGCGCGGCGGAGAGCCGACAGAGGGCCAGCCCCACGTCGTCGCGCAGGCCTCCGTCCGGCAGCCGGACCGCTCCGATCAGGTCGCCGGTGACGTCGGCGAGGGTGGCGCGCGGTGAGAACGCGTCGAGCAGCCGCCCGGGCGTCGCGCAGTCCAGGAGCCCGTCGCTCGCGAGCAGCAGGGTGCCCACCAGGGGGAGCGGGCCGAACGGCACCGGACGCGCCATGCCGCTGCCGACGCGCCACTTGCGATGCTGCGACGCGGTGAGGTCGAGGTGATGGCGGTCGTGCACGAGCCACGCCCCCGAGTCGCCGACCGACGCGCCCCAGAAGCGGTCCTGGAACACCTCGGCGATCACCGCGGTGGCCTGGCCGGCGTCGCGGGCCCCGAGCACCGCGCGGTCGAGCCGCTCGAGGAGCTGCACCACCCCGCGCGCGCCGATCGGCCCGTGCTTCGTCGCCGCGATCTCCCGCACCGTGTCCACCACGAGCGAGGCGGCGAGCGCCGCCCCCGTCTGACCTCCGGCGCCGTCGGCCACCACGAGCAGCGCGTGCTCGCGATCCCCGAACACGCCGACCCGGTCGTGCCCGCGCCCGAAGGCGCTCTGTGTCGTCTGCGATGTCTCCAGCATGACCGGGGTATCGGCAACCGCCGTGCCACGGCCGCGGGCGGGCGCGTGGAGCCTCCGGGCGCGCCTCCCTGCCAGCTTGTCATTCACGCGCCCCCCACCGCTGCCATCGGGGCGAGCGCGCCGCTCACCCGCGCCAGGCGGCGACGTGGTGGACGAGCTCCGCCGCGAACGCGCCTTCGCCAAAGCGCTCGAGGCTCTCGGCGAGGGTCTCGTGCCGGGTGAAGGCGTGGTCGACGCCGGGGAGCACGCGCACCTCACCCCCCGCGAACGAAGCGGCCTCGCGCTGTTCCTCGTCGCTCACCACCCAGTCGTGCTCGCCGACGAGGAAGAGGCAGGGCGCGTCGAGGGCGCGCCAGGCCTCCTCGAGGGGCGCGGCGTCGAGCTGGGCGTGGAAGGCGCGGGTGCGATCGTAGCGGCCGTCCCGCAGGGGATCGGCGTCGAAGGCCTCGAGCTCGCGCCGCACCGTCGCCTCGTCTCGCCCGCGCAGCCGGAGCTGGCGCGCGATCCCGTCGCGGAGACATCGCGTCCAGCGCCGCGCCGAGGTGCCGAAGGTCGCCACGCCGAGGACCTCTCGATCGCGGGCGAGCAGAGGCGCCAGCATGCCCCCGACGCTGTGGCCGAAGAGGAAGGCGGGCTGACCGAGGGCGTCGAGCGCGGCCGCGTAGATCGTCCGCTCCGTCTCGAGGTCGATCCCGGCGCAGGGCGGCCCCTCGCTGTCGCCCAGCCCGAAGCGGTCGACCCGCAGCACCGCGAAGCCCGCCTCCACGAGCCCGTGGACCAGCCGGGCAGCGGGGCGGCGCTCGGCCAGCGCGAAGTCGACGCTCTCGGGGCGGATGCCGGGGAGGAAGAGCAGGACCGGCGCGTCCGGCGACGGACGGCGAAGGATCGTGCGCACCCGGTGGCCGCCCACGTCGAGCGCGCCGTAGGTCAGCGCGCCCGGGCCTCGCTCGTCCGGGAAGGGCACCGGGGCGAGCCTGACCTCGTGACGCGCGCCGTCGCGCCGGAGCGTGGCCACGCAGCCCTCCGATCCGAGCGCGCGGCGGAGGGCCTCGACGTCTGGAACCGGCGCCGCGTCCATCGCCTCGAGCCGGTCGCCGACGCGGAGCGTCTGCGCGGCCATCGAGCCCGGCGCGATCCAGGTGATCTCGAGCCCGCCCTCCGCCGGGCGGACGGCGGCGCCGAGGAAGGGGCGGCGGGGCAGCGTCACGACGCCGGAGTATCGACTACTCTCGGCGGCGGTGCAGGCTCACGTCTTCCACCCTCACGCGGCGCGCGTCGTCCGCATGCTCGACGGCGCGGGCCACCACGTCGTCGCGCTCGAGGACCGAGAGGCGCTCGACGCCGCCCTGCCGGAGGTCCGCGTGCTCTTCGCGCCGATGCCGCCCCGCTCGGGCTGGGCGCGCGCCCGATCGCTCGAGTGGGTGCAGCTCGCCGGCGCCGGGGTCGATCACTTCCTGCCGTCGCCCGACCTGCCCGAGCGTGTGGTCGTGACCAACGCGCGCGGCGTCTTCGCCGACGAGGCGGCGGATCACGCGATGATGATGGTGCTCGCGCTGACCCGTCGCCTGCCGCGCCTGGTCGAGCAGCAGCGCGCTCACCGCTGGGAGATGCACGCGATGCCGAAGCTCGCGGGGCGCACCCTGCTCGTCCTCGGGCTCGGCGAGATCGGGAGGCGCGTCGCCGCCCGCGCGGCCGCGTTCGGGATGCGGGTCCGGGGCGTGCGGCGGAGCGGGGCGCCGGTCGACGGAGTGGAGGTCTCGGCCGAGGTCACGCCGGCGCTCGTCGCCGAGAGCGACGCGGTCGTGATCGCCCTCCCGCGCACCGCCGAGACCGACCACATCCTGCCGGTGGACGCGCTCGCGCCTCACGCGGTGGTCGTCGACGTGAGCCGGGGAGGGCGGGTCGACGCGGCCGCGCTCGCGGCTCGGCTGCGGGCCGGGACCCTCGGCGGCGCCGCGCTGGACGTCTTCGAGGAGGAGCCGCTCCCGTCGGACAGCCCGCTCTGGGACACGCCCGACCTGATCGTGACCCCTCACGTCGCCGGGTACGGCGAGCGCTACCTCGCGCGGGCGACCGCGTTCTTCCGCGCGAACCTCGAGCGCTTCGCCGCCGGCCGGCCGCTGCGAGGCCTCGTCGACCGAGAAGCGCGGTACTGAAGAAAAAAATCCTAAAGGTCGGCGAGGGGGCGACGTACTCATCCCTCAGCAGCGAACAACGACTGGGAGTCGGTCGAAAGGGCAACCGCGAACGAAAGGCGCGGACGCAAAGCTCCTGACCTACGGGACCCTGGGTCCTACGGTTTGAAGAGCCGCCGAAACGGCACGGTTGACTCCCCCCCGAAAGGAACAGGAGTCCACCATGAAGCCGATCCACGCGTCCCTCGTTCTCGCCGTCGCCCTCGCCTCCGGCTGCGCCGCCTCGGCCACCCAGCAGGACCGCGCGAGCCTCCCGCGCCACCAGTGGACCGACGCCGAGTGGTACGGCCAGGCCATCGACGAGGCCATCGACGCCTACGAGGCCGAGGTCGAGCTCGCCGCCAGCCGCACCTACGCGTCGGCCGCCGAGGCCGAAGCGGTCTCGATGTCGCACGGCGAGTCCCACTTCGACGCCCACCTCCACGCCGCGCTCGACCGCTACGGCCTGACCTTCCGCGGCCTCCGCCTCTACGCCCGCCGCCACCCCGAGTTCGCGGCCCAGCAGGAGGCCCTCAACACGGTCCGCATGGACGCCATCCGGTCCACCCACGCGACCATCGCGAGCCGCGTCGCGCCCAACCGAACCCTCGTCGCGTTCGAGTCCCCCGAAGCGGAGACCGGGCGCCTGGCTTCCCGGAAGTAAGACTTCCTCTCCTTTCTCTCTCCAAACCAACCCAACGCACCCCGACGCGCGTCCGGATCCTCCGGGCGCGCGTCGGTGTTTTCGCGTTCTTCAGGCCGTGATCTCGGCCCAGCGCTCGCTCGCCGCCCAGAGGCCCTCGGCCAGCGCGTCGTCGCGGGCCAGCGGGGCCGGGGCGCGGGGCGCGCGATCGCAGTAGAGGCCGGGCGCGACCGCCTCGGTGGCGCACCACACCGGCGTCTCGGCGCCCTCGGCGGGCGCCTTCATGCGGCAGGTGATCAGCGGGCGGACCGGCCAGGGCACGTGGCGCCACGCGTCGGAGGCGACGTCGCCCGGATCGGCGACGAGGCTGCGCACGCCGCGCCGGACGAGCGCGTGGTGGAAGAGCATCACCGCGAGCTTGGAGCGCGCGTACTCGCGGAAGCCGGTCAGGCTCCTCGTCGGCGCGCGCGCCGCCTCGAGCCCGAGCGAGCGCGCCCGCTCGTGGGATCCGCTCCCGAGGTGCACCACGCGGTCGAAGCGGCAGAGCCGGGTGAGGAGGAAGTGGCCGAGGTGGTTGACGCCGAACGCGCGCTCGAAGCCCTGACGGGTCACGCCGCGCGCGCCGGCGACGCCGGCGTTGTTGACGAGCGCGTCCAGGCGGAGCGCGCCGAGCGACGCGGCGGCGGCGCGCACGGAGTCGAGATCCCCGAGGTCGAGGCGGAGGAAGCGGCTCCCCGGCACGGAGCGCAGCGCGTCGGCGGCGCGGGCCTCGCTGCGGCACGCGAGGATCACGCGCGCTCCGCGGCGGCCGAGCGCCTCGGCGGTGGCCCGGCCGACCCCGGTGTTGGCCCCGGTGACGAGGTAGACGCGGCCGCTCAGATCCACCGCAGGCCCTCCACGGCGCCGGCCCCGATCCCGGCCCAGAGCACGGCCCCGGGGATCGATCCGAGCGCGGCGATCCAGAGCTGGCGCAGGGGCGGCACGCGCCGCGCGCCCGCGGTGAGGTTGGCCACGTGGAAGCCGAGCGGGAACCAGCGCACCGCGACGAGGAACATCGGGTGGGTCACCGGGAGGCGCCGCAGCCACGCGGGCAGGCGCTCGAGCCGCGCGTCGAGGTCGACGTCCTTCGCCGAGCGACGCGCGAGGCCGTACTGGATCATCGAGCCGAGCGTCCACCCGGCCCAGGTCATGACGCCGCCCGCGAGCCAGCCGTAGGCGGCCGAGGTCGCGAGCGCCCAGAGCTCGGAGGGGAAGGGCGCGGCCGCGAGGGCGGCCTGGACGAGGACGAGGACCGCGGGCGTGGCGACGCCGTAGCGCTCCATCAGCGCCTCGGGCCCGCCCATCGCCGTGACCCAGCGCTCGAGCCCGACCGCCGCCAGCAGGAAGCCGACGACCATCCAGAGCGCCGGCGCGCGAAGGACCCTCAGCACTCGTTGACCCTCCCCGGCTCCACCTCGTCCCGCACGCAGCGCGGGGGCTTCAGCAGCCACTCGTTCAGCAGCGGGCCGAACACCTGCTGCAGCATGCCCCCGCCGACGTCCGCGAGCATGCCCCAGGCGACGATGGTGCCGCCTCGGTGCGGGCTGAGCGACACGAAGCCGCGCCCGGCCCGCACGTCGTGGGGGCGCGTGGTGTCCAGGGCGAAGCGGATCGCGCGCGCCTCGTCGTCGACGGTCATGCGCAGGAAGTAGTCGGCGCTGCCGATGCCGAACGCGTGATGCATGCGCAGCAACCGCGCGTCGCCGTCCTGCGCCACGACCTCGACCGACTCGAGCGAGGGGATGAGCCGCGTGTAGCGGGAGGGATCCCGGACCACCGCCCAGACGCGATCGATGGGCGCGTCGACGCGCTGCCAGCTCGAGCCGCCGAAGAGCCGCGCGCGCCCGTCGGTGCGCGTCATGTCGCGCCGGACGAGCTCGCCCGCCAGGAGCCGGCGGCGCTCGTCGGGGCTGAACGCGTCCGCCTGCCCGAGAGCCGCCGAGGAGACCAGCCCGAGCAGCGGGGCCAGCGTGAGCACGAGATGGGTTCGCATGGGGACGGGATGCGGGACCCCGCGTCCGCGGCTCATGAGCCGCCCGGGACGGACCGCGCATCCCGGCGAGGTGCGACCTTCCCGCCTCCTCGCGCTCGTCCTCCTCGCCGTCGTCTCCGAGCGCGTCCCCGCTCGCGCGCAGGCGCCGGTCGCCCATCAGCGGCTGGCGATCGTCATCGAGCCGATGGGCGCCGAGCACATGCTCGCGCTCGGCGTGCGCGCGCGGCTCGGGGATCCGGAGGAGCTGCTCTTCACCGGCGCCCACGCCGAGGCGGGCGTCGTCAGCTACACGTCTCCGATCTACACGCGCAACGGAGCCTACCTCCAGGTGAGCCCGCTCGCGTTCCTGGTGCTCCGGGCCGAGCTCCGTCACGTCCAGATGTGGTCGATCGGCATGCCGGGCGCGGGCTACTTCCCGCTGCTCCAGGACGGCTCCCTGGCCGAGGGGGGCGCGGCGACCGGGTGGGAGGCCCACCTGAGCGCGACCCTGCAGGGGCTCGTGCCGCTCGGCGACACGCGCCTCCTGATCTGGAACCAGACCGCGCTCGAGAGCCTCACGATCGGGCCCGCCGAGCGCTACCTCTCGCCCCGCCACGACGCCGCGCTCGGCCGACGCGACGGGACGCTGACGAACGCCGCGATGCTCCTCTGGGAGGTCGACCTGACGCCGCGCCTCCACCTGCGGCTCGGCGCCTACTCGGTCCTCCTGTGGGTCGCGAGCGACGGCAACCTCGCCCACCAGGTCGGGCCCCTGGCGATGCTGCACGTCGACGCCCCCGACCCCCACGTCTCCTCGATCCTCCCCTTCGTGCGCTTCGGCGCCTACACCGACGGCCGCCGGGCGGGAGGCGTCACCGCGCTCGCCGGCCTGCTCGTCGACTACGAGTGACCTTCGCGCTCAAGGCTCGGCCTCCGTCGCCCGATGCACGGGGTGAGATGCGGGACATGCTGCGAAGCCGAATCACGGGGCGCCACGGGATCAAGACCACCTCGCTCCTCGAGCCGCTGCTCGAGGCGTCGCGGCGGCCGGACGACGCGTTCGAGATCCTCATCGAGGTCGCCGAGGCCCACCCCGAGATGAAGGCGCTGCTCCTGAAGGCCGCCAACTCGGCCACCCGCCGGGGCTACCAGCGCATCCGGGACGTCCGCCCGGCCCTCGTCCGGATCGGCGTGCTCGCCGCGGCCCGGCTGATGCTCGAGGCCGCCCACCGCGAGGACCCGACCACCTTCGGCCACGCGGCGTGAGCGCCTGTGCGGGGGCGTGAGGCGACGGTAGCTCACCGAAAGCCTTGCTTTTTCTCCCCCGAGCCTCATGTTACGGGCATCCGGCCAACCCCTCGGGGGCGCCGGCTGACAACCGAATAGGGGGCGTACCGGTTTCGACGAGGGTGAAGAAGCCCTGGTGGCGTGTCGCCGGACTGAGTAACGGCGTCAAAAACATCTCGGAACCCATAAGTGCGAACGACAACGCGCTTGCTCTCGCTGCTTAGTCGCAGTTAGGGAGCCGTCGAAGGAAAGAGCCCGTCAGCGCTCTTCTGGAGGCGTCATTGAGCTGACTGGCCTGATCCCGCACGGTCCGGGGTGAGGGCGAGACTTCAGGACCGTTGGCGTCACGTGTAGCCCGCTCTCGGGCGCCTCGTGATGCGACAATAAAACGAGAGCTACACACGTAGAAGCCAGAGTAGCGGAACGCTTTCGGACGCGGGTTCGACTCCCGCCGCCTCCACTAGAAATACAGGGGTCAATCGCACCCTCGCCACCATTCCCGCCACCATGGGCGGAGGGCGGCGGGGGCTGCGGTTGGCCGCTAGTCGCTTCACGCACCGCCTCGAGCTCGACCACCGGCGCGCGCTCGAGGCCGAGCCGGAGAGACCCGACCGCCTCCGAGAGCGCGGTCCACTCCCAGTCGGTGTACCCGTCGACGACGTCCCCGCGCGCGTTGTGCGTGACGCGCTCGAGCACGTCCTTCCGCGCGCCGTCCGAGCGCGCGAGCGAGATGAACGTGTGCCGGAAGGCGTGGCACGCGCGCCCCTTCTTGGCGCCTGGCTCGCGGTGCGGGATCCCGACTCGCTGGAGATCGCGGTAGAGCGCCTTCACCGCCTGGTTCTGGGTCCGCGGCTGCCCGGTCCGGGGGTCGGGGCAGAGCCAGTCGTCCGGGCTCGGATGTCGGCCGTAGAGCTCGGCGAAGCCCTCGCGTCGCCAGCGCTCGAGGATGTCGGCGAGCGCGGGATGCACCGGGACGAGACGCTCCCGCGTGTCCTCGCCGTCGTCGGCCGTCTTGAGCGGCTGGTCGTCGTACTGGCTGTGGACGAGCAGCGCGCCCAGCCCGGACGTGTCCGTGTCGTAGTCCCGCCAGCGCCGTCCGGACGCTTCGCCCAGACGGAGCCCGCCGAGCCCCATGAGCGCGTAGAACACGCGCCGCCAGTCTGGGATCGCCGGGTCGGTGAGCAACTGCCAGAGCTCCTCACGGCTGAACCGCGGCTTCCGCTTCTTCGCCACCCGCGGCAGCCTCCCCCGCGGGAGGCTCGCCGGGTTCGTGACGATCACCTCCTCGAATCGGGCGAGCTCGAGCATCGAGCGGAGCACGCCGTGCACGTTGCGGATCGTCTTCGCCGCCAGCTCCCCCCGGAGGTCCCGGACCATCCCGTCGACCATCTTCGGCGTGAGGTCCTCGACGCGGACGCGGCCGAGCCGGGGACGGATGTGGTTGTCGTAGCAGGCCCTCGCGTCGTCGAGCGAGCGCATCCCCTCGCGCTCCTTCTCGGCGGTCCAGTAGTCCGCGAGCTCGTCCATGAGCATCCGGGCGTGGGGCCCGCCGTGCACGTAGGTACCGGCCTTCACCTCGGCGAGCCGCTTCTCGCGGAGGCGCTGCGCGGCGCGCATCGTCGTGCCCGCCGGCTCGTACCGGCGGACCCCGTGCTGGTCGTAGAAGTTGATCTCGAAGACGGTCTTCCCGCCGATCGAGCGCTTCCGGATGCCGGTCGCCTTCGCCATCAGCCTACCTTCCCCCACGCCATGATCTCGGCCTCGAGGAAGCGGACCTCTTTCCCGCCGAGCTTCCGGTGGGGGAGGCCCTCACGTCGGGCCCACTTCAGCACGGTCTCTTTGCTCACGCCGAGACGTTGCCCCGCCTCCTCGGCGGTGAGCAACCGGAGCTCGGGGCGCTCGCGCTCCTCGAGGGCCTTCCGCACGGCGCCGTCGATCAGCTCGCGCAGCGTCGTCACGTCGGTGATCACGACGCCGTTGTGCAGATGCTCGAGGTCAGCCATGGGCCACCTCACCTCCCTCGGGGATCAGCGGGTACTGGATGCCGCGGCATCGCTCCTCGATCAGCGGCACATAGTCGGGGTTGAGCTCGATCCCGACTCCTCGCCGGCCGAGTCGCAGCGCCTCCTCCAGCGTCGTCCCGCTGCCGGCGAAGGGGTCGAGCACGACGCCGTCGGGCGGAGCTCCGGCGAGGATGCAACGCGACGCGAGCGCGCGCGGGAACGTGGCGAAGTGCGCCTCGGTGTAGGGCTCCTGGGCGATCGTCCAGACCGTGCGCGCGTTGGCGCCGACCGGCCGGCCGTCGTCGTCCACGCGCGGTCGCCGCTCCGGGATGTCCTGGGCGAGGTTGTGGGAGGCGACCTTGCCGAGGCCGTCCGTTCCCTTGCTGCGCCGCCGCGTGCCGTAGGCGGTCAGCGTCTTCGGCTTGAGCGGAGTCCGAATCGCCTCGGCGTCGTAGTAGTAGCGGCTGCTCTTCGTCAGGAGAAAGACGTACTCGTGATTCCGGGCGGGGCGGTCGCGGACGGACTCCGGCATCGCGTTCGGCTTCCGCCAGATCACGTCGGAGCGGAGCCACCACCCGTCGGCCTGCAGCGCCAGGGCCACGCGCCACGGGACTCCGACGAGGTCTTTCGGCTTGAGCCCCGGCGCGGTCCGATGCCGTCGCCTGCCGCTCGCTATCGCCGCCTCAGCCGCCACGCGGTGGTTGCGCGAGCTCACCACCGACGAGGTTCCGATGCCGCCGCTCCTCCCGCCCATGTAGGTGTCGCCGAGGTTCATCCAGAGCGTGCCGTCGGGTCGGAGCACTCGCCGGATGTCGGCGAAGACCGCGACGAGCTCGTCGACGAACGCGTCGGGCGTCGCCTCGAGGCCGATCTGTCCGGCGACCCCGTAGTCGCGCAGGTTCCAGTACGGCGGGCTGGTCACGACCGTCTGCACGGACTCGTCCTCGAGGTCGGCCAGGCGCTCGCGCACGTCGCCGACGAGGATGCGGAGGCGCTCCGACATCACCCCGCCTCGGCCTGGATGCGCTGCATCGTCTCGAGCCAGGTCGTGACGACGCTGCTCGCCGCCACCTCGACGCCGTTGGCGTAGAGCACCACCCGCAGCGCTGACATGCTGCTGGTCTCCGGCGCCCGAGGCTTGGTCGGCGCCGCCCGCGACGGCTTCGCCTTCCGCGCGCGCTTCCGCGCTCCGCCGACGTTCTTCGGCGTGCTCACCGCCTTCTCGGGGCTCATGCGCTTCAGCCGGTAGTAGAGGGTCGACTCGGTGAGCCCGAGCGCTTTCGCTTCGGGCAGCTCGAGCAGCTCCGCGGCGGTGAGCTCGCGGCCCTTGTACGGGTAGGTCCTTCTCGTCTTCGGCATCCTCGCCTCCTCGCGCCGATCGGCGCTCTCGTCGGTCTCCGGGGAGGGGCCCGCCTCGGGCTCCTGGTGCTGCTCGGCGGGCTGGTCGGTGGGCTGCTCCGCACCGCCGAGCAGCATCGAACCGCCGGGGGCGAACCCGCCGGCGAGCTCCACGAGCTCGACGTCCGGCGTCTCCCCGCGGGCGTGAGCCGCGCCGATCGGGCAGTCGGTGCAGCCGGCGGCGGCGAGGTGCCTCTGGCCCTTCGCGCCCCGGCCGCCGGCCTCCTTCCGCGCGCGCCGGAAGCGCTGGGTGCAGCTCGTCCTCGTGAGCTTCGTCGCCAGCCGCTCGCACCGGAACAGCTCGAGTTCAGCCATGGTGCGCTCCCCCGTCGTCGCCCCAGGTGCACGCCGCGCGGATCACTTCCGCCTCAAACCGGCGCCACGCCGGGAGGTCCTCACGCACGACCCAGGCGGTCGAGCCGTCGGCGAGCCATCGCACCGGCCAGTGACATCCCGGGGCGCTCAGGTCGACCGTCACGCCGTCGACGTGGGCGATGACCCTGCGCACGGTCGCGCCCGGCCAGCGGCGCTCGGCCTCGACGCGGGCCTGCAGCCTGGCCTCGGCGCGTCGCGCGCGGTCGGCCTTGCGGGCCGCCACGATGTCCGCGGCGTCGGGCGCGCACTCCGAGCACCAGACCCGATCGGCGTCGTCGACGTCGCCGCCGTCGCAGAGGTCGGCCTCGTCGACCTGCGCGCTGCACCCGTCGCAGGAGAGCCACCAGCCGTGCTCGAGGATGAGCGCGCGATTCGTCCAGCCGGCGTCGAACTCGGGCGCGCGCCGAACGTCGAGGCCTTCCCCCTCGGGCTCACCGTCGAGCTCCAGCCCGCCGGCTCGGCGCGCCTCCGCCTCGGACGCCGCGCGCACGATGCACGAGAACTCGTCTGCGCTCACCACCCATGCAGGCTCACCCACGGCGCCCTCCTCTCGGCTGCTCGCTCGCCGCCAGGTGCCGCGCCGCGTCTCGCAGGATCGCCAGCCGCGTACGGCAGTCGCCGTCGCGCCACGCCGCGCGGGCGTGCAGGCCGAGGCGAAGCGCCTTCCCGATGAACGCGCGGATCACGCCGGCCTCCGGTAGTAGCGCCGCGCGAGCTGCGAGCCGCGATGCTCGCTCGGCGGGACGAGGCGCGACGCGAGCTCGCCGTCGACCTCCATGCGGCGGAGCACGTGACCGACGAAGGTCACCGCCCCGTGACGGCGCGGGTAGGGGGACTCCGGCCACGCGTCGACGACGTCGCCGGACCAGACCTCGGCGTCCTCCTCGAGGAGCTTGAGCGCGATGCGCCGCACGTCCTGGCGGTGGTCTTCACGCATGGTCCGCCTCGTCGGTCTCGCGGCGGAGCCGCTCGAGCACGCCATCCGCGGCCTCGGCTCGGCGTCGCAGGCAGTCGTCGTCCTCGTCGCGGTCCTCTCTCTCTTCGTGGTCGAAGGCCCAGCGGTCGACCTCACGCTCGGCCCGGGTGAGCGCGCTTCCGACGCGGGCGCCGAGGGCGCCGACCTTGTCGGCCACCTCGTATCCCCAGGTGACGGCGTCCGCGCGCGGTGGCTCGTCCGGTCCCCCGCGCAGCTCGGCCGCGAGGGCGCGCAGCTGGTCGGGCAACGTGTCGGCGAGCGCCTCCAGCGCGGCAGCCGTCGAGCCGAGGCCCGTCCGGTCGTCAGCGCGGCCCATGCGCCACCTCGCCCTTGAGTGCCTCGAAGAGCAGCGGGAGGAGCGCGTCTTTGACCACGCCGAAGCTGTGCGGCTTGCGGTAGACCGCGCTCTCCCAGTAGTCGTCGGCGATGACCCGGTGCAGGTCCTCGTCGGCGAGAGCCTCCTGGAGGAGGAGGTCGGCCGGCGCCGATGAGTCGAGCTCGTCGAGGGCTCTCCACGCGGCGCGCGCCTCGTCGCGGGTGAGACCACCGCTCCGGCGGCCCTCGAGCACCTCCGCGCGCCAGTCCTTCACGGTCGCCGGCCCGTCGAACTCCTCCGGCACGCCAACGAAGAGCTTGCGGGCGACGTAGTCCGCGCCGAACCCCCCGAGGAGCGCGTCCGAGAGGTTCTGCGACTCGCAGAGCCAGGGACCGCGCCCCCACCGGTGCGACCACGTCCCCCAGTCCGAGACGAGCGCGAGGGTGCCGTGGGTGTCGTCCACGTAGAACGCCGCCCAGCCGCGGCCGGCGCCCGGCACCTCGATGCCGTCGAAGCGGTAGGCCCGGAGCGAGTCGGCCCGGGCGGCCCGAAGGTCGGCGCGCTCGGGCGCTTCGGCACGGACTTCACGCATCCGACGGCTCCGCGCTCGACGCGATCGGCGCGGCGATCGAGACGCGCGCCCCCGCAGACTGAGGCACCCACTTCGCCAGGGCCTCGATGCCGGTGTCGGTGAAGCAGGCTGACCAGCCGTCCCCCTCCCCGACGAACTTCGCGAACCCGCGCGCGACGAGGTCTCGGAAGTCGGGGACGAGGAACGGGTTGGTGAGCCAGCCCATCGAGTCGGCGTGGTTCTCGAGGACCGCCTGGAGCTCCGCGGAGTCGACCCGGGCCCAGAAGTCGCCCTTGTCCCGGAGCGCGAGCAGCATCCAGCCGGCGGCCGCCTCGACCTCGGCCCGCCCCATCGTCCCGATGAGCGGAACGTGGGGCATCAGGACCACGTCCGAAGGCCTGAACGGCGGGGCCTCCGTGACACCTTCCCGCGCACCATCTTCATTCGCCATGAACCCCTCCTCGGCGCCCTCGCTCGGCGCCAGTGATACGAGCGGCCGAAATCGGCTGATTCGCACGCAAATCGGGTGCGGCGTTGCATCTCGTCGTGTTGTCCGAGCGGAGCAGGGTCGAAACCCCGGAAACAGGCCCAGAAGACACGCGGGGCCGCGGATTTGAAATCCCGCGACGTCTACACTCCATATCACGAAACGTTGTCCCCAAACTCATTCCTGATCCGAGCGCCAATTTCGGCCGATCACTCGCGCCGGATTCCGTCAACTTCGCTGATCCGGTCACGCCGACGCCTCCTCGGCGCAGACGGCCAGCGGCGCGACGACCATCAGCCACCCGTCGCCACGCGCGACGAGGACCCGGAGCGGGTCCATCCCGGCGTCCATCGCCCCAGCCGCGACGCTCCGATCGCCCGAGAGCTGTCCGACGACACCGATGTGCGCGGCGAGCCTGGCGTCGACCAGGACGCCGGCCAGGGTCAGCCGTCCGTCCCTCCCCGGGCGCTCCGCCGCCTTCCGGATCAGCGCCCTCGAGCGGAGCCGTCGAGGCAGCTCCGCGGCCGCGGCGCGCTCGAGGAAGGGCGGGAGGTTCGCCGGGACGTCGGAGAGGTGGTCGTGCTGTTGCGCGCTCGCGAGGACCGGGGCCACGAACGCCTGATCGGCGGCCGCGCGCATTGCCCACTCGCGAGCGCGCCCCCAGAGGTAGACCGTCTCGCCTTCGACTCCGATCGCGAACGGCACCGCGACCTCGAGGCCCTTGAGGCTGCCGTTCGTCATCCGCCGCTCCCCCGCCGACGAAGCGGCCGAGGCGGCGTCCGCACCGCGCGCGAGACCTCCCAGCCGTACTTCACGAGCCGGACGTAGATGGTGCTCGCCGCCGCGCGCGCCTCGGGGAGCCGAGCGAGCTGGCCGATCGAGTAGAGCTCGTCGTCCTCCCAGCGCCAGACGAGCGCACTCTGACGGCCGCGCGCGCCGCGGCCGATGCTGGCGCGCGCCGGGAGCGCCGAGGCCTCGCCAGGCTCGCGTCGCTGGGTGACGCGCTCACCGCGCGGAGCGTGGTCGGGCCGCATGGGGCCACGCCCAGCGAGCCAGGCACCCACGAGCTCGGGCGCTTCACCCTCGGCGTGGCCGAAGCGCCCGGCGAGCGCGTCGAGCGCGTCCTCGCCGACCGCGACCCGCAGTCGACGGGCGAAGGTCCGGAGCGCGTCGGTTTCGATCTGCCGGATCCTCTCACGCGTCACGCCGAACGCGGCCGCGACGTCCTCGAGGGCCGCCCCGTCCGGCCAGTTCGATCGGAGCATCTGACAGCGAGCGTCCTCGGCGTACGGGGTCTCGAAGTCGAGGAACGGCTCGTCGGCCTGCTCGTCGTGCGCGAGCGCTTCGGTTCGGGAGCTCATGAGGTCACCTCCGACAGCTCGGGGATGGCGCGGTCCATGTCGGCCAGGTCGCCGAGGCCGAGCTCGGCGACGAGCCTGGCGGCGCGCCGGTAGCGGTTGATCATCGCGCTCGAGCGGTGGCCGGTGCGGTCGGCGACCCAGGTCTCGGTCTTCTCGTTCGCGAGCGCGATCGTGATGAAGGTCGCGCGGAGGTCGTGGAGCCGGATCGGCTGCCGCGTCGCGCTCCGCTCGTAGAGCTCGGGCCGATCGATCCCGGCGCTCCGGAGCTGCTCGCGAAACCGCGGCGTTGCACGGCCGTCGCCGCGGGTGATCAGCGGCTCGCCCGCCTCGTCGACGAAGACGCGGCCGTCGCCACCGCGGCGCGCGCGCCAGGCCCGGAGCGCGCGGGCGCAGTCCGGGCGCAGCGCCCAGGCCCGCGGTTCCCGGGTCTTGTTCTCGACCAGGGCGACCGCGCCGCGCTCGAGGTCCACGTCCGCCCAGGCCAGGTCGGAGGCCTCGCTCCGCCGCATCCCCTCCCGCGACATGAAGCCGTACAGCAGTCGGAAGTGCAGCGGGATCGAGCGGCAGCCGAGGAGCGCGCGGTCCTCGTCGGGGTAGAGGAACGTGTAGGCCTTCTCGTCGGTCAGCTTCGGCAGGAACCCCTTGGGCAGCGGGTTCGCCGTGATCACGCGCGCGGGGAAGTGCGCGAGCGTCAACACGCGCGCCATCACCTGCGCGACGTGTCGGCGCGACGCGGGCGCGAGGTGGGCGGGGAGGCGCTCCATGACGGTGAGCGCGTGGTCGAGCGTGATCTCCTCGAGAGGGATCGTCCCGATGATCGGGTAGACGTGATTCTCGAGGCGCCGCGCGTCCTGCGTCGCGGTCTTCTTCTTCTTGATGTGGTCCGGGTACCGGCTCCGCAGCTCGCCGCTCGTCCACGCGTAGCCGAACTCGGCGAAGGTCATCGACGCGACGGGCGGCGGCGCCGCCTCGCCGGTGCTGAGACGGCGGATCGCCTCGAGCGGGCGCTCGTGCCGGTCATCGCTCCCGCCGAGCAGCTGGAGCAGCGTCCTCGCGAGCTCCGCGCCGACGGGCTTCTCGGCGTCGCGGAGGAGGCAGGCCTGCTCGGCGAGCAGGCGCGCCCGGGAGCGGGCCTTCTCCTCGTCCTCGACCTCCCGCGGGCAGGTGGTGAGCTGGACCGTGCACCGCGAGCTCCCGCGGAGGGTCACGATCGCGCGCCAGCATCCGCCGTAGTAGCGGATCGATCCCGTCGCTTGCCGGCTCACTTGGCCGCGCTCCCGGGCACGCAGCCCTGCTCGAGGAGGAGGCGGTCCACGTCGTCGAGCTCCGCGGCGTTCGGCACGCGCTGAGCTCGCCGCGACGCCCCGGACTCGTCGCCCAGCCGGGCGAGGTAGGCCATCAGCGCCGTGCGCTCGACCATGCGGGTCTTGCCGAGCTTCGACACGTGCGGCGCCCCGTCCCGACGCAGCAGCTCGAGGAACTTCCGCTTGCTGAGCCCGAGCAGGTGGCAGTTGTCCTGCGTGTAGTAGTCCGGGTGCGCCTCGGGCAGGTCCGAGCGCCGGATCTGCACGCGGGCATCCGCCTCGATGAAGCCGTCCTCAGGCATCGGTCGGCGTCTCCGGCAGCGATGCGACGAGCCGCTCTCGAGCTTCCCGGTAGCGGAGGGTCGCCTTGTCCCGCTCCTTCGCGGCTGTCCCGCGCTCGCTCCGCGCGCGCTGCAGGGCGGCCTCGGCCTCCGCCTCGAGCTCGGCGATCCGCGCCGCGAGTCGCTGGTCGAGCGCCTCGATCTCGGCGTCTCGCTCCGCGCGCGCGGCGTCTCGCGCCACGTCGAGCAGCCTCCCGCGCTCCGCCTCCTCGCGCTCCGCCTCGGCGAAGCGGCGCGCCGCTGCGTCGATGGCGGAGAGCGCCTCGTTGACCTCGGCGACGCGCGCGGCGCGCCGCTTCGCCTCCCGGGCGATGTCGACCTCGGCGCCCATCAGCCCAGCGCCTTTCGGAGGGTGCTGCGCAGCTCCTCGAGCTCGGCCTCGAGGCGCATGCGCTCCTCGACCAGTCGCTCGACCTGCGAGGGGACGTCAGCGAGCGACTTGGCGCCGATGAGCTCGGCGATGCACTCCAGCGTCGAGGGCTCGCCCTTCCCCTCGTCCTCGTCGGCGACCGCGAGCGGGCAGGGCGAACCGAGCTGGACGCCCGGGGGTACCTGCCAGACGACGCGCGCGCCGCCCTCCTCGTCCTGCTCGACGTGGAGCGTGAGGCATCGGTTGCGGCCGATCTCCTTGACGATGGCTTCGGCCTTCCGCTCGCTCTCGCTTCGGTAGATGTCTCGCGCTTCCATCACTTCCGTGCCTCCCGGCCGCCGAGCTGGCGGGCCTCTTCTTCACGCAGGCGCGCCATCTCGGCGGCCATCTCCCGGTCGACCTCGGCGCGTGCCACCTCCGCGACGCTCATCCGGTGCCGGGCGCCCGTGCGCATCGCCCGGGCGAGGAGCTCGGTCTCGTCGAGGCGCTCGAGGTCCGAGATTCGCTGGGCGATGCGCGCGCGGCGCGGGCGCTTGGCGACGGCCCCGAACTCCACGAGCCGCGCGCGGAAGCCAACGCGCCGCGCGAGCTCCTCCGGAACGGTCCAGAGCCCCTGCCGCCCGCGGCACTCGAGCGGCGGGATCGGGATCACGCGCTCGAGCACCCAGCCGATGCACCCGGGAATGAACCAGCCGGACTCGCCGGCCGCGCGCGCCGCGGCGTCGTCCAGGTCGCCGGCGAAGTCGAACCCGCCGGCGCCGCTGACGCGAATCCACCCACGGAGCCGCGCGACCCCGACGATCCCGGTGGGGCTGTCCTCGCTCAGCCGGGGTCGGTCGCCCTCGGGCCAGACCGAGTCGGCGTCGAAGCGCTGCCCGGCGTGGATGGCGAACATGCAGCCGATGGCGGCGGCGGGCGGGCGCCATGTGCGGTTCTCGACCCGCTTCGTGCTGTGCACGATCGCGTCGGACCACGGGCGGTGGAGGGTGAGGGCCTTCACGCTCGACCTCCGAACGCGTGCGGGAACTCGCGCACGCGCAGGTCCTCCGGCCACTCGTCCATTGCGCCGCCCTTGCGGTCGCGAGTGCGCAACGCGACGCGCTCGGGGTCGAGGTCTTCTCCATCCAGGCCCTCGTGTAGATCGAACGGGTCGACTCCGAGCAGCTTTGCGAGAGAGTCCGAGCTGACGTAGGGCCTCGCCCCGAGCTGCTTCACGAACACCGGCACGCCGGCCTCGCGCGCCTGCTCGATCGCCTGCCGAGCCCAGGCCAGGTCGAACGGTCGCGCCCCCGGCCCGCTCTCTCCGCCGACCACGATCCAGTCGAGGCCGTGCGGCTTGGGGCCGGAGCCCAGATGAACGGGGGTCAGCCAGTTGTAGTCGCACCCTGAGCGCCACCGGACAGGCCCCAGCGCCGGTTCGTAGCTCACCCAGCGGACAGCTGCGGGGACGCCGAGCAGCACGGGGATCCGCTCGTTCGCGGTAGCCTGGTCCTCGACGCTCACGCCGATCCAGACGTTCGGCAGGGGCCAGGCTTCGGCACACCCGAGGTACCTCAGCGCCAGGCCGAGCCCGCCTGCGCTCACGGTGTCGAGCGCATCCGCGGCGGCTCGACGGCACCTCCGAAGCGCATCCCCCGGCGACAGGTGGCCGCCCTCGGCCGCCCACGCGAAGAACTCGGCCGCCCGCTCGGGCCGCTTCGTGAGCACCTGGAAGGTGTGCTGCGGCGCCGCCGCCATCACCCCGAAGACGGCCGCGATGTACTCGAACGGCACCGACTCGTGGAAGAGGTCGCTCATCGAGTTGACAAACACCATCCGCGGCTTGCGCCACCGCAGCGGGTCCCCGAGGTGCTCCGGGACCTGGCGCACCGTGCCGTTCCACCGCGCGCGCGGCTTGCCCTCAGCGGTGAGGCGCACGAGGCCCTCGTACGGCTTCCCCGGACCTGCGAAACGCCGCGCGACCACCTCTGCGTAGCAGTGCCGGCAGCCCTCCGAGACGCGCGAGCAGCCGCGGAGAGGGTTCCACGTGGCGTCCGTCCACTCGATCTTGCTCACCTCGACCTCCGCTCCGGACGAGGGCGTCCGGCGTCGCGGCGCGCGGCCGCGAAGATTTCGCGGTGCAGCCGGAGGCGGCGCCGCTCGTTGCTGGGTGTCCGCGGGTCCTCGAGGCGGGCGTCGATGGCGCGCACCACGATCGCCCGGCCGCGCCGGACCCACTGGTAGAGGGCGTCGAGGCTGGGGGCTTCGAGCCCGTACTCGTCGGCGAGCTGCGCCTCGATCTCGGCCGAGGGCAGCCGGAGGATGCGGCGCTTCATCGCCGCTCGAGCTCGGCGGCGCGCGGCGAGCCGGCGGCCGGCGTCGCGGCGCGAGTAGAGCAAGAAGACGAGCTGGTCGAGCCAGAGCATCTCCGGGTCCGCGCCGGCCCGGGTCCGGGAGATGTCGCGGAGGAACGCGCGCGCCTCCTTCGACTCGGGCAGGGGCGTCGAGATCCGCGCGCGGCGGACCGGGGCGCTCGAGGAGTCCCCCGCGTCCCCGCGTGGGGGGGAGCACGACGGGGGCGCAGAGGACTCCTCCAGCGCCGCGGCGGCGGCGTGGTCGTGACGGCTCACCGGGACACCTCGCGGGCGCCGCCGGTGCGGAACCACTCGACCAAGAGCTCGACCTGGCGATCCGAGAAGAAGGCGCGGGTCTGCCCGGCCGTGATCCCGGGCAGGTGCCCGTGGTCGTGGAAGTGGCCGTGGTGCTCGCGGCAGAGCGGGACGGTCCGGTAGTCGTGGACTTTCTGCGAGACGCCGCGCCGGGGAGCCCAGTGGTGCGCCTCGATCCCGGATCGCCTGCCGCAGTGGCAGCACGGGAGGCTGGCGACCCAGCGGAGGTAGGCCGCGTCGCGGGCGGGGCCCTTGGGCCGGGGCTGCGGGCGGAGCTCCGGCCTCGCGAGCTCGGGCGGCGACGGGAGGGCGCCCGGCGACGACGCGCGCCGCTCGAGCGGCGAGACGCTGTCGAGGGCCACGCGGCGGGGCTTCGCCTTGCCGTCCGGCACGACGTAGGCCTCCCCCGCGCCCGCGGTGACCTGCGTGACCCGGCCCTGGTAGAGCCGGCGCCCGCCCATGCCGCGCACCTGGACGCGGTCCCCCTCGCGCAGCTCCTTCACGCCGCACCTCGCGCGCCGGTGATCGCCCTGACGACGAGCCGGCCGACTCGCGTCTCCGGAATCCAGTCGATCACACAGGCGGTCGAGAGGCCCAGCTCGGCAAGGCGCGACAGCGTGCGGCGAACGTAACGCTCCGCGCCGGCCGCGGTGGATTCCCGGGCGCAACAGAGCGGGCGGTGGTTCACTCCCACGCAGCCCAGCTCGCTGCGGTAGCGCTCGGGGACGGCGCCGTGGTCCCAGGCGATGGCCCAGCCCGCCACGTCCTCGCGAATCGACACGCGCACGGGGGTGATCACCGGCTTGAGTGCCGCGGTGCGGTAGGTGCACCCGCTCACGCCGCGTCCCTCCGGACGATGCGGAGCCGGCGAGCGGCGCGGGCGGACCGCTGGCGGACGCGCAGGGCGCAGAAGCAGCAGACGAACGCCCACGGACCACCGGGCCAGAGGGGGCGGTCCTCGACGGCGGGGCGCTGGACGCCCCGGTGAGCGCAGGGCTCGCAGAGCTGGTCCGCGCCGATCACCCGCACACCTCGGGCTGCTCGTAGACGACGGTCGCGCGGGCGAGGAGCCACTCCAGGCCGGCGCACCAGTCGACCCCGGCCCAGCGCTTCCGGGTCGTGTCGGTCCAGGTCCAGGGCCGCTCGCCGCCGCTGATCACCACCACGGGGAGGCGGCGCTCGGCAGCCCACGCCACCACGGTGCTCCCGCACCCGGGGCGGAGGTTCCAGTCGGTGATGACCGCGTCGAAGGCTCGGTGCTCCACGGAGGGCAGGAGAGCGAGCCTGGTCAGCGTCTCCACCTCTACGGCGTACCCGCGCCCACTCGCGGCACGGTGGAGGGCCTTGCGGACGGCGGAGGCCTTCAAGAACTCGTCCTCGACGTGAAGGATGCGGAGGGTGATCACGCGCCCGCCTCCCGGTTGAGGCGCGAGACGATGGCGCTCGCGGTCGCGGCGTCGCAGTCCAGCGCGCCCACGCGCCGTCCATCGGCGAGCAGCTCCACGTCGCCGCCGCTGACCGGCTGCAGGCTGTAGAGCGGCGCCGACTGGTCGGTGGGGTCCTCGTCGCACCCCTGGCAGATGGTGACGCCCTCGTCGTCGCTCCACGCCTCCTGGCCGGGAGCGATCCAGCCCTCGCACCCCTCGCACCGGAGCGCGCCGGCCTCGCGGGCGTGGTCGGGGCACAGCGGCTCGTCCTCGACCTCGACGACCGCGGCGATCAGGATGCGCCCGTCGTCGTCGTCGCAGGCCGCGCAGCGCTGGACGGTGTCGGCGTCGGGTCGGGCCCGGCACCGATCCCGAATCTCGGCCTCGACGACGAGCGGCGCCCCTATCTCGGCCGCGAGCCGGACCGCACCGATGTAGCCCTCCTCGTCGATCGGACCGGTGTGGCGGAAGAAGATCCCGTCGCTCGTCTCGAGAGCGAAGACGGCGTCCTCGCAGCTCTCCGCCGCGTACTCGCGCGCGTACCAGACGCGCGCGACTCGAAGAGACCCGCTCACCATCACGCGACCTCGGCGAGGCGCTCGGCCTCGATCAGGAGCTCGGTGACCCGGCGGGCCGCGAAGTCCGCGTGGTAGCAGTAGGCGCGCTCGGCGCCCGACTCGTCCCAAGCGCGGAAGTAGCCGCGCTCCGGGCCGTGCTGGATGGTCCAGCCCTCGTGCTCGAGCTCGGCGTCCCGCGGGAGGTCGTGGAGCCGGGCGGCGAGGGGACCGCTCAGCTCGCGCATGAGCTCGTCGTCGTACTCGACGCGGACGTAGGTGTTGCCGCCGAGGAGGATCTCGCCGGTCATCTCGTCGCGCGAGAACTGCTCGAACTGCCGAGCCACGGTCTCGACCTCGCTCTTGCGCACGTCGGCGCGACGGATCGTGACGTAGAGCGACGAGTCCGTGGTGCACCGGTCGGAGCGGACCGAGACGGCGCGGGCGTTCCACCCGCGGGCCTTGAGCTCGGCGCGGAGGCGCTGGGCGCGAGCGGCGCTCATCAGGCGACCTCGCAGAAGAGGGTGCCGACGATGAGGTGCTCACCGCTCTCGTCGAGGAGGTCGCCCTCGAGCTCGTCGGGGAGGCCGCTGTCGAGCGTGACGTCGCCCGTGGGGAAGACGCCCCCGTGCTCGCGCCGCATGTGGCGGAGTCGGGTGACCTCCCCCGAGTCCTGCAGGGCGGTGAGCTGCTCGCCCCGGTCGATGACCAGAGCCACGTCGGCGCCGGCGTCGGTGAGCTCGCCGCGGATGCGGCACGCGACCAGGCCGCGGCACACCTGCACTTCGACCTCCACGCCACCTACGACCACCAGCCCGGTCGCGTTTCGTTCCGTTCCGTCGTGTCCCTGCTCGCTTCGCATCGTCGTGACCTCCGTTGCGTACAGATGTACGCGCAGCCGCGAGCGATGTCAAATACAAAAGTACGCGTTCGAGAGAATCAAGAGCAGTCCGCGAAGACGTCGATGCTCGCCAGGGAGATGACGCGGGCGAACCCCGGCTCGAAGACGGGCCACGCGCGCACCCCGCCGCACGACTCCGCGGGGGCGCGCGTCTCGATCGCCGCGTCGATCGCGTCGAGCTCGTCACGGGTCGGGCGGCGGTGGGGCCAGCGCTGCCCGGGAGTCACGATGGAGTAGGGCCGGCGCGAACCGCTGGGGGTCTCGCAGTCCCACACCCAGGCGACGCCAGGCATGATGCTGACGAGGCGTCGGACGAGGGCCTCATGAGAGGCCCAAGGGTGCAAGGCCTTCAGCGCGAAGAGGCAGCCTCCCGTTCGGCGCATGTCCCGCGTGAAGTCGATCCGTGGGAGAAGCAGGCACGAAGCGATCCCGTCACACACGCGTTCTGTCTGCGAAGCGTGGGGAATCCCCTCCAGGTCGCACAGGTAGTGTGCGCACTCATGAGCGACGGTGAAGCCCTGGCGCTCGAGGCGGTCGCGAGGGTTCACGAAGATCCGGTCGCCGATGAGGCAGCCTGCCTTGAGCGAGGCGGGACCGGTGCGGACCTCGAGGCTCAGCGCCCACGCGAGCATCCAGGGGTCGACGGGGACTGGTATTCCGCAGGAATCTAGGAGTTCGTTGGCCAGTCCTTCGCAGTCTTCCCAGTCCACGAGGACCCGGACGGAAGGCGCCTGGCTGAACTGACGCTCCTTGCGATCATTCTGAACGTTCTTTGCGGAATCGGCGCACGCCCTGCGAGGCGGCCTCGTCCGAGACGTCGCGCACGACCTGGCCGCCGTCGTCCAGGAGGCGCCGAGCGATGTCGAAGTACACGCCCGGCTCACTCGGAGGGCCGCCCCGGAACTTGAGGTTCGCGAGCTGCTCGATCTGAGCCTCGGTGAGCTCATCGAAACGGGCGAAGTCGCGCTGGAACGCCTCGAAGGCCGCCGGCCTGGTCTTCGCCCGGCCGCGGACGTGGTTGGTGTAGTGCGGCTCTCCGAGGCTCTCGTCGTGGAAGAACCTGGCCTCGAGGTGCATGCGGTCCCGAACCTTCTTCAGCGTCGCCGCGCTCACCCCGGTTCGTGAGCCGTCGACGTACTTCCGCACCGATGACAACGACAGCCCCGTGCGCTCGGCGACTCGTCCGGGCCATCCGCGTGCCCGATCGCACTCGTCCGCAAGCTGCTCGATGAGGAGGAGAAGTCGTCTGACTTCGATGGGTTGCGCCGCCATACGGACAAATGTGTCACGTAGAACGCGTACATTGGTACGGATTCCCTTTGCGTCTGAAACGTCGTTCGCGTACATCTGTGTCACCATGTCTGCGACGCCCCCCACCGCGGTCGAGCGCTTCAATGCGTGGCTCTCCGACAAGGAGATGTCCTCGGCAAAGGCTGCGGAGCTCCTCGGATGCTCCGTGTCCATGGTGCAAAAGGTCCGGCAAGGGGACCGTGTGCCTGGTCTCGCGCTGGCGCTTGCGATCAAGCGCGAGTCGAGCGCCTGGAGCCCAGGACCGATTCAGCCTTCGGAGTGGGTGCTCCCGGCGAAGTCGGCGGCTCTCGCCCCGACCGGCTCGGATTCACCCCGATGACCAGCACGGTAACCAGCCGCCCCGGCGGCGAAACTGATCCGCCGTTCAGCACTCTGCACACCGCTTCTGGCGTGCCGCTACTGTCGGAGCGCGTCTCGCACGAGGGTGCTGTTGGGCGGCTGCGCCCACCACAGTCCGGAGCACGCGCGTCGCGCTTCGGACTCCAGCACGGCGGCGGCGTCGAGATGGGTGACCTCGAGTCGCCGCTCGACCACGGTCCCGTCGTCGAGCACGTGCTCCTCGTTCGTGACGCACTGAGCGAGCGCGCGAGCGCCGAAGCGATCGTCGCAGGCCTCATCGATCGCCGTCGTTCCCTCGAGAGGCTCGAGACTCGGTGCCTGCCAGTCGCCGGCGAGAGTCGCGGGCGGCAGGAAGGTCGCCTCGATGGCGATGCACTCGACCACGCGGCCGGCGCGGCTGCGCGTGACGTGCAGCGCACGTGTGACCTCCTGGGGGCCGTCGGGCGCCAGCGCCGCCGTCGGTCCACCCCCGACCTCGACCTGAGGCTGCTCGGCATGCGGCGGCGCCGGCGTGGCCCGTGGTGGCGGCGGCCAGTCCCCGCCACAGGCGAGGGTCAGCGCCAGGAGAAGTGCCGCGGACAGGGTGAGTCGAGTTGCGCGCATCTGTCGATTCTACACGCGATCGGCGCGGGGCGGACCGGGAGGGCCAACTGATGCAGACGCTTGTCTTCGACCCGAAACCGGGGAGCCCCAAGGCGGTCGCTGCGGGCTGCACCCGCCCTCGCGCGGACAACGCGCACGGCGCGGGCGTCGGCTCGCCGCCCCGCTTCTTCATGTCCGGCGCGTGCCCGGTTCACGCCGTTCGGGAGCGGGAGCCCGACGACTGGGCCACGCGGACCGCCGTGGCCTACGTGAGCGACCTGCGCCCGACGCCTTCGGACGTCGACGGCGCGATCGCTCGGCTCGCCACCGTGCTGCGCGAGGTCGCCTGCGACTGCCCGATGGCGTCGCCGATGGTGCGGCCCGAGCTCGTCGAACCGAGCGAGGGATCCGCCGCCGACCGATGAACGCCCGGCACGGAGCCGGGCCGAGGAGGGATCATGGACGAGGACTTCGAGGAGGAGGGCGCGCGCAGCTTCACGCGTGCGCTGGAGATGATCGCGGACGGTGACCTGGTCATCGACGCCAGCGCGGAGCTCTACGAGCTGAACCAGGCGCTTCGCCGGGAGGCGCGCATCAGGCGCACGGCGGTGAAGGGGACCTTCACGCTGAAGCTCCAGCTGATGGTCGAGCCCAACGGGCCGGTGGAGATCCGCCCGTCGATCACGACCAAGCGCGCCGATCGCAAGGCAGCGCGCGGGCTCCTGTGGCTGACGCCGAGCGGCAACCTGACCGCGGAGAACCCGCGTCAACAGAACCTGCCACTGCGCGAGGTGGCGATGGTCGACGACGAGCCGCGTGACGTGGGCTCCGACCGCAACGTGAGGGAGGTCTGAGATGGACTACGAGAACGAGAGCCGCGGCGACGCCGCCGCCATCATCGAAGAGGTTCGCCGGCACGTCGACCCGCGGATCATGCAGACCCAGGACGGCACCAGTTTCTTGGTCTTGCCCGATGGCCTGAGCGCCGAGAGCCTCAAGCGCTTCGAGGACGAACGTCGTCCGAACCCCGAGCGCCGTCGCGGTACGGCGACTCTGACGACGTTGCAGAGCTTCGCCGACCACGTCTCGCGGTTCGCCGACGACCACTCGGCCGTCTTCGCCAGCGACGACCGCGAGCGTCCCGAGCTCCTCGCGGTGCTGGACTACCACCAGCAGGGCGCCCTCGGTCAGCCTCGGTTCGGTGAGCATCGCTCGCTGTACCGCTTCCCGCTGTCCGACGAGTGGCGGGCCTGGAGCGCGCTCGCGGGCAAGAGCCTCGATCAGGCGACGCTCGCGAACCACCTCGAGGATCACCTGGACGACGTCCTCTCCCCGGAGTCTGTGGGCGAGACGGTCAAGGAGTTCGCGGAGCGGCACGGAATCGCCTTGGCGGGGCCGCTGCGGCTTCAGGAGCTCGCTCGCGGGCTGAGCGTCCGCGTCGACCGGAAGGTCACCAACCTCCAGAACCCCTCCACCGGCGAGGCACGGATCCACTTCGAGGAGACTCACGCGGGCGAGGACGGCGGCGAGTTGAAGGTGCCCGGAGGTTTCGCCCTTGGGATCCCGGTCTTCCGCGGGGGCGACCTCTACCAGGTCCCCGCGCGGCTTCGCTACCGGGTCTCGAAGGGGCTGATCCTGTGGTCGATCGCGCTGCATCGGACGGACCGCGTCTTCGACCACGCTTTCGAGCAGGCCTGCCGCCTCGTCGAGGAGGCCACGGGACTGCCGATCTTCCAGGGCAAACCGGAGCACTGCTGAACGACCGGGCGCAGCGGCGTTGGCCGCTGCGCCCGGTTCCGCTCGAGAGGGAGGACTGGATGATGCTGGCCTGGATCCTTGGAGGCTTCGCCGTGGTCGCGGCGCTGCCGTTCGTGCTGCTCGCCCGCGGCGCGCGCGTAGGCGATGACGAGCTCCTGCTCGAGCGCCACCCCGAGGCGGCTCCGGAGGTGCGCGCGCCGCGCCGCCCGCCGCCGCTGTGGGCCCCGCCTCCGGTGCCCCCGCAGGACTCCGAGTCCTGGCCCGGCGCGCTCGGTGCCGTCCTGCACACGGACGGCTACCGCGGCCCTCGAGACGCGGATGAGCGCCGGCCGACGACGCACTACGCGCTCGCGTTCTGCGCCACGCGTCCCGCTTCCGACCCCGAGAGCGCCGAGCACGTCGTCACGGCGACGCGGTGCGGGGTTGTGGAGGATGCGGACTCGTTCGCTCTCGACACGTTCAGCGACCGGATCGACTGCGAGGACTGCCGGGCCGCGCTCGGCCGCAACGACCTCGCCACCATCCGCGTCTGGCACCTCCGCGCCGGCCGGGTGATTGGGGGCGGCGATGCGTAGGCTCGCTGGCTCCGCCTTCCGCGGCCTGGTGCTGCTCGGCCTGCTCGCGCTTTACGCGGGGATCCTGTCGGGCAGGGTCAGCGCGTCCGGTGCGCCGCGTCCCGTGGACGCCGAGGCATGCGCCCGCGTCTCGGTCGGCGAGGCGGGCTGGGATCCGGCTACCGGGGACGCGGCCGCGATCACCAACGTGCTGCGTCGCCGCGCCGAGCGCCGGGGCGTGTCGATCTCGCGGATGGCGCGCCTCTACTCCACCGGGCACTTCGACGGGGCGCGCAGCCGACGCCGTTGGATCGCGGGCCTCACGCTCGCCGCGTCTCGCCCCTCCGGGTGGCCGGCGCAGCTCGCCTGGCGCGGTGACTACCGCGCGCGCTGGCTGGCGATGGTCGAACACGTGCGCTCTGTGCTCCGGGGCGAGGTCCCGGATCCGTGCCCTGGCGCAGACCACTGGGGAGGCCCGATGGACGACTGGCGAGCGGAGCGCGCCGGCTGGGCGCGCGTCGAGTGCCGAAGTCCGACGCGCAATCGCTTCTGGCGTTCCGGAAGAGTCCGGGGCGCATCGTAGCCAATGTATCTGTCAACGGAGAACGCATATCATGAACGAGAGTAAGCAGGTCGAGTCGAGGCAGGCGTCCGGCCCGAGCATCGAGGACGAGCACGGGGCCGAGTTCCTCGACGTAGACGGACGCCCCGTCTACCTCACCCACGACACCGTCATGAGCGCGCGCCCGAACGACCGGGCGCTGCTCGAGAACGGGGAGTCGTACGTGACGCTCGTGTGGCTGAAGGGCCATCGGCGTCCGGTCGCGCTCCAGAGCACCTGGGCGGAGTTCCGCTCCTGGCGCTTCAGCCGGAACGCGGCGTGAGATGAACGACCAGCGTCGACGAAGGCGCCGAGTGCGGCGTCACCACCGAACGCGCAGCCGACGGGCGGCGCTTCGGAGGCAGATGCGAGACGCGCTCGGCGCCCTCGTCGGCGTGCTCCTCTGGAGCCGCAGCCGATGAAGATTGCAGGCTACGAGACACACCCCGCCGCGGACCTCTTCCCGATGATGGAGGAGGAGGAGCTCCGCGAGCTCGCGAGCGACATCAAGCGAACCGGCCAGCGGCACGCCGTCGTCGTCATCGGGTCGAAGATCCTCGACGGCCGGAACCGTGTGCGCGCCTGCGAGATGGTCGGCGTCGAGCCGCGATTCAGCCAGTACGAGGGCCCGAAGGATGTCGCATCCATCCTCGACTACGTCGTCTCGCTGAACCTGTCGCGCCGGCATCTCTCGGCGAGCCAGCGCGCCTGGCTCGGCGCGCTGCTCGAGGAGAGGTACGCGGAGGCAGGGATCGAGAAGAAGCGCGAGGGGGGCCGCAGGGGCGGGCAGGCGGCCAAGCATCGGGCCGATCGGCCAAATGCTTCCGAGTCGGACAGTTCCCACCGTTCTCGCGACCGCGCCGCCGCGGCCGTCGGGTCCAGCGGCAGGTCAGTACAGAAGGCCAAGGCGGTGCGGGAGAAGGCGGCCGACGAGGTTCAGCGGGCCGTCGCGGCCGGCGACCTGACCGTCGACGCCGCGAGCGAGCTCGCGAAGATCGACGACCACGACACGCAGCGCGAGATCCTCGAGCGGAGCAACGGGAAGCCCGGGAACATCCGCGCCCACATCCGCCAGCACCAGCAGCGCGAGATCGCGAAGGAGCTCGAGAAGGCGCCGCCCCCGCCTCCGAGCGGGCCGTACCGGGTGATCGTCGCCGACCCGCCGTGGAAGTACGACCTTCGCGCCACAGACGCGACGCACCGCGGGAACCTCCCGTACCCGCCGATGACCACGGACGCGATCTGCGCGCTCCCGGTGGGTGACCTCGCCGAGGAGGGGTCGGTGCTCTGGATGTGGGTGACGAACGGTCACCTCCTGGGCTCGGGCGGCGTCAGCGACGGGCTCCGCGTGGTGCACGCCTGGGGCTTCGAGCCGAAGGCGCTGCTGACGTGGGCGAAGCCGAAGCTCGGCCTCGGGCACTACCTGCGCAACGTGACGGAGCACTGCATCCTCGCGGTGCGCGGCAAGCCGACCATCGTCCTCGACAACGAGACGACGCTGCTCGAGGCGCCGGTGCGGGAGCACTCGCGGAAGCCCGACGAATTCTACTCGCTCGTCGAGAAGCTCACCCCCGGCTCCAAGATCGAGCTGTTCGCGCGCGAGCCGCGGGAGGGCTGGGCGGCCTGGGGCGCCGAGGTCGACAAGTTCGCGGGGATGACGTCGCGATGAGCGATCGCGAGGTCGAGATCAGGCGCGAGCTCGAGCGCGTGCGCTCGCAGATCGACGAGGCGTACTGGCTGTTCACGCGCACCGCGCGCGGCCTCCCGCCGTCGATGGCTCGCCCAGACCTCTACGCGCGTCGCCGCGCGCTACGGCGGGAGCTCGTTCAGCTGCGGGAGGTCCGCCGGTGCGGGTGCTGATCCCAGGGTGGCTCGCCTCGATGCGTGGCCCGGGCCTCGGCCCGAAAGTCGTGTTCGGAACGACGTCTGGAGACACCGGCTTCCTCAGCTGCGCTGCGCTCGCGCGTGACCTGGGGACGTCGGAGCGGAGCGTCCGGCGCTGGGCCGAGGAGCTGGCCGACCGCGGGCTCTGGGAGCTGAACCAGGCCGGGCGGCAGGGGTTCGAGTTTGTACTACTCGTGGACAGGAAATCCGGACAGCCTGTCCGGACGAGCGAGACCGGTCGTCCGGACAATCTGTCCGGACGAGGCCTCCCCGATACCCGGACAGACTGTCCGGATGAGTCGACCGGACAATCTGTCCGGACAACCGCCACCGAAATCCGGACAGCCTGTCCGGACGAGCGACCCGCGGAAACGCCTCGACCGGACAGCCTGTCCGGATATCCGCCCGGCGGCGGCGGGGGCGGCGCCGCGCCCACCTCTTCCCTAGATCAGGATCCTTCGGATCCTCCCCCCCCTATAGTCCCCCCCCTCCCCGCCGAGGCCGCTGCGGAGCGGAGCCGTGGTGGTGGTGGCGAGGTCGACTTCGATGCCGCAGCAGCCGAGCGAGACCGGCTCGCGCTGGCGTCGAAGTCGGCGATGAAGCGGGTCATCGAGGCTCGGGGCGGCGAGTACCAGCGGGACGACCGCGAGCAGCACCTCGAGGTCGGCACCACCGCGGCGGCCTACGCGGAGAAGCACGGGCTCGAGCTGCGCGAGGTCCTCGACGTCTGGGCGAAGCGCTGGATCGAGACCGTCAAGGTCCGTAGCGCGAGGTCATGGGCGACGTTCGTCGCCGCTGAGGTGAGCGGGGCGCCGTGGCGGAAGCAGCGTGGTCGGGAGGATGGCTACCAGCGCGCCCCTGCCCCGGCGCACTGGCAGACGGGAGACAGGGATTTCGGAGACGGGGACATCCCGGCTTCCGAGGAGGACCAACGGGTGATCAAGTATGGATGAGCCGCAGGACATCAGCGATGCGCTCCAGCGCGTCCTCGCTCGAGGTCGAGAGACGCTCGCCAGCGAGGAGGAGATCAGAGCGTGGGAGCTTCACCAGGACCGAAGGGACCGGCGCGACCGGCTCGCCGCCTCGGGCGTCGATGAGCGCCTCGATGCTGCCGGCGCGGCGGCTCTACTCGACGACCGCATGTGGGACACACGCGCCCTCCGGCTGGTTCGTGCCTGGATCGCCTCACCCCGTCCGGCACTCATGCTCCTCGGAGACCCGGGGCAGGGAAAGACCGTCGCTGCGGCCTGGGCCCTGTCGCGCTGTGCCGGTCGCTACATTCGAGCCAACGAGCTGTGCGAGCTCAGAGCTTCTCGGTGGCGAGGCCGCGACCGCTACCAGAAGCACCTGACGACCGAGCTGCTCGTCATCGACGAGCTCGGCACCGAGGCCGACATCTCGCTTGCTGCTCCCACTCTGCAGGATGTCATCGACGCGCGGCAGCGTCTCCCGCGGCGAACCCTGCTCCTGGGCAACGACCTCGACCTGGTGGCTCGCTACGACGCGCGCACTCTCGACCGCCTCGGCATCGAGGGGGACGACCACGGGATCGCCATCCTTCGCACCCTCCGCGGCCCATCGCTTCGTGTGGGGGCCCGTGCCCGCTGACTTCCCCTACGAGCGCCACGTGGACGCTGCCGAGCAGGAGCGCTACCGCCGGGCCGGCAGGTCGGCCGGCCAGCCCGAGCGACTCCGGCAGCTCCTCGCTCGCGGCAGTGAGCTCGCGTCCGACGCCCACGCGCCGCCCGGTCGGCCGGTGCAGAGCGGGTCCGCGTGGCTCGACCGGCGGCACCTCTCCGAGGACCACGAGCGGCTCTCGCCCTGGGTCCCGGCGAACGAGCGCGAGCTGAAGTCGGGCGCGCACCTTGGCGAGGTGACCGGGGGTTGGGTGTGCCTCGCGCGCAACCTCGAGACCGGCCCCCGCGAGCTCGTGCTCGCGCTCGAGTACGCCGGCCGCGCGGAGGTCGCGTGAACACCGACTCGGTCACTCGGACCCTGGTGTCCCGACTCCGTGCGCTCGAGTACCTGGCGTCCGTCGAGACCAGCCGAGGCGTCGAGGTGGTCGCCGTGCGTCACCCGCAGACGCGCGTCCACGGTGAGCCCTGGCTGGTCGCCCTCATCTCCACCGCGGACTGGTCGGTCGACTACGCCGTGCCGGTCTACCGGTCTGCCATCGAGGGGGCCGTCGCCGGTGTGCTGGACGGGGGACGCCGGTGAGGCCTGCACCGCCGATCATCGTGAGTCTTGAGCAGGGGCTCGTCGTGGTCCGCATCGGAGTCCTCAGCCTCCACATGTGCCCGAAGAAGGCGATGGAGGTCGCGAGCTCCATCGCGCACATCAGCTCGGCGGCGCTGGCGGAGGCCGAGGAGCACGCCAGGCTCGCCAAGGAGATCGCAGCGACGGCCCTCCACGATGCGGTACGGGCGCGCGGCGACGCGGAGGACGAGTAGGTGATCTTCCTGACGGCGGTCGAGGAGCTCCAGGCGTGCCTCTCGGGGGAGCTCGAGGGGTGGATGGGCGCGCGCTCGTGGCTGGGCGCCTACGTCGACTATGGAGCGGGCGGCGCCCCATCGGGTGGGGACGACAACACCGAGCCGACCGCGGCCGCCCTACATGCGGCGCGCGTCATGGACCTCGTCGAGCGCACCCTGCGCGCGCTCCCTCGGTCGCAGGCGGAGATCCTCGTGGAGCGCTACCGGCCCCGCGGGCCCTACGCGCCCCTGGGGCTTCGCCAGCACTTCGGCGAGCTCGCGCCTGTTGTGGTCCTGCTCGCCTCGCACGCCGAACTCGCCGCGGCGCTCCTCGAGCACGTCGAGGATGAGGACCTGAGGCGCTGGATGCGCCCCAAGCGAGGTCAGACGTCGAGGGAGGGGCTCGACGCCCTCGGGGGCGCCGAGCTGCTGCGATTCGTCGTGCGTGGAGCCACGTCCTCGCGTGACCTGCGGCGCCTCGTGAAGTCCGTCCACGGTCACGCAGGGGCCGCTCTCCAAGATGCGCTCGTGGCCTACCGTGAAGAGCACGAACGCCAGCGCCGAGAGGGTAGGGAGCGGACGCCCTCACGTGCGGCACGTCTCCGAGCGGCCCTGGGGGTCGGGTGAAGGCCTCAGCGGAAAGGGTAGCGGTCGCGGAGGCCGTGGAGATGCTCGGGGCGCCCGACGCGCGCTGGCTGCGCAGGGTCTTGCGGCGGCGGGCGCGGACGTGTGGCGCGGAACTCCTGATCAACGAGACTCCCGCGGCCGCTCGGCCGACGTACGTGGTCGACATGGATGCCGTGAGCCAGCACTGCCCCGACCTGATCAGCGTCGAGTTCCGCGTCGCTCGCGCGTTGCGGTCGGAGGCGCTCTCGAACCGCACGCAGCTGCGCGCCATCGAGGGCCGTCTCGAGGCGATGCAGGAGCAGCTCAACATCCTGACCGAGTGCGTCCGGCAGATGCGCCATAGCCCCCGGTGAACGACCACCAGCGATTTCTGGCGATCTTTCTACGGCCCGGAAATCACGGGGCTTTCGCCTCTATCCGTAGCGGGTGAAGGGCCAAAATGGTCCTTCTGTGGCCCATCGCTGCACCATAAGGGTAGATGCGCTTCACCGTGGACACGAGCGAGCTCGCTCACCTCGAAGCTGCGCTGGGGCAGCTCTCTCGGAGGGCAATCCCCTACGCGGCGCGAAACACGCTCAACGCGGCCGCCTTCGAGGGGCGCCGAGCGTGGGTCGCCCAGGTCGAGAAGTCGTTCACGCTGCGGAACAAGTGGACGGCTCGGTCTCTTCGAGTGGTGAAGGCTCGCGGGACCACCATGCGGGCGATGAGGGCTACGCTCGGCAGCGTGGCCCCCTACATGGCCACCCAGGAGAAGGGCGGCGTGCTGCGCCGCACCGGAAAGCACGGCGTCTCGATCCCGACATCCGTGGCGTCTGGAGAGGGCCGCGGCGCCCGCCCGCGCCGCCGGCTGGTTCGGAGGCCGAATCGTCTGCCGAACATTCAGCTCGGCGCCCGAGGGCTGAGCACGATGTCGAAGCGACAGCGCAACGCGGTCGCAATCTCGCTCGCTCAGCGTGCGGGGAGGAAGTTCGTCTTCCTCGAGTTGGAGAAGCGGAGGGGCATCTTCCGGATCTCCGGCGGGAAGCGCCGGCCGCGGTTGGACCTCGTCTGGGATCTCACCCACCCCACCGTGCGCATCCCCGAAAGCAACACGCTCGAGCGCAGCTTGCGCTCGATTCTCCCCACCCTCCCGCGGCTTCAGGAGAAGGCCCTGATGGACCAGATCGCCTTCGTCATGAAGCTGCGCTCGGGCCGCCGGTAGGTCTGCATCCCTCGCACGCGTCTCGTCGCGCCGGCCTGACTGGCCGCACTCGCGGTCTTTCGCCGCCTCCCACCCACCCCCCTGCCCAGCGCGCTACAGTCGGAGCGGATGTCAACGGGTCCTGTGGGATACCCCTCCCCCACCGCGGTTTATTTTCACCACCGCCGCCCTCGCACAAACTCTGATCGTTGAACCGAATTGAACCTTCGGCCGGGCGGGGGTTGAACCGCCGCCATGCCCCGTCTGGTCACCCGCTCCGAACTCGCGCGCATCGCTGGCGTCTCGCCGGCCGCCATCACCAAGGCCTGCAAGGCGAGCCTGAGCGAGGGGTGTGTCGGCAAGCGGATCGACCTCGATCACCCGGTGGTCGTCAAGTACCTCCGGAAGAAGGGCGTCGCGCCGACCTCGGACACGGTTTCGGCGCCGGCGGCGCGGTCGAAGCCGACGAAGCGCCGACCTCGATCAGCCAAGAAGCCAGCCGGGAAGAAGCCGCCCCAGCGACCGCCGAAGAAGAAGAGCTCCGCCAGCGCGGCCTCTCCGACCGACGTTCCCGACGTCACGGACGACGACATCGAGGCCTACGCCCACATGTCGCTCGACGAGCTCGTGGAGCGCTTCGGGACGGCGACGGCGTTCAAGGACTGGCTCGACTCTCGGAAAACCATCGAGGACATCCGGCAGAAGACGCTGAAGAACAACGAGATCGATGGGCGACTCATCAGCCGGGACCTCGTCCGAGCTCACGTCTTCGGCGCCATCGAGTCCGGAAACCGTCGGCTGCTGGGCGACTCCCCGAAGACCATCGCCCGTCGTCTCTACGCGCTCGCGAAGAACGGCACGCCCGTCGAAGAGGCCGAGGCCATCGTGCGCGAGATCATCTCCAGCCAGCTCGCGCCGGTGAAGGCGCAGGCGGCGCGGGCGCTGCGGAATGCTTGACCTGGACATCGACGAGGGCGGCGAGAAGCTGTCCGACGAGGAGTGGCTGGCGCGGCAGTTCGAGGAGCTCACCACCGAGCTCGAGGTGCTCACGCCGTCCCAGTGGGCCGAGAAGAAGCGCTACCTCCCCTCGGAGGTCACGCCGCTGCCGGGCTACTACCGCTTCGAGGTCGCGCCCTACCTGCGCGAGGTCGTGGATTGCCTCGGGGTCGACTCGCCCGTACGCGAGCTCGCCTTCATGAAGGGCGTCCAAATCTGCGCCACCGTCGGGGTGCTCGAGAACGCCATCGGCTACTTCATCGACCACGTGAAGACGGCGCCGGTGATGCTGGTCACCGCCGACGCCGAGCTCGTGAAGCTCCGGATGGAGAGCTACGTGATGCCGATGCTCCGGTACTCGGGGCTCGACCACCTCATCCGCAGCAACGACGAGAGGAACCCTCGGAAGACCGGTCGGACCGACAAGAAGATCGAGTGGATGGGCGGCGGGTTCCTGATCCCGTTCGGCGCGCAGAACGCCAACAAGCTCCGCTCTGTGTCGATCCAGGTGCTCCTCAGGGACGAGATCGACGGGTGGCCGGACATCGTCGGCAAGGACGGCGACCCGGTGAAGCTCAGCGGAGACCGGACGGCGTCCTTCGAGTCCTCGCGGAAGATCGCCGACATCTCCACCCCGCTCATCAAGGGGCAGTCGAAGATCTCGGAGCGGTTCGCGCGCGGAGATCAGCGGCGGTACTTCGTCTGCTGCCTGAGCTGCGGATTCCCGCAGGTTCTTCGCTGGCGGCGCGAGGACCCAGAGACGGGTGAGCTCAGCGGCATCGTCTGGGAGATGAACGGCGGCCGGCTGGTCGCCGACTCGGTTCGCTACCGCTGCGCGAACTGCGGGCACGACCACGTCAACGACGACAAGACGAAGCTGCTCTCGCCGGACTACGGCGCGGAGTGGCGCCCGACCGCGGAACCGGTGAGCCCGCAGGTGCGGAGCTACCACCTGTCCGCGCTCTACTCGCCGGTCGGCATGCAGACCTGGGCCGCCTGCGTTCAGAAGTGGCTCGACGCATGGGACGAGGAGCGCGGCCGGCCGCGGGACCTCGGCAAGCTCCAGGTCTTCTACAACAACGTCCTCGGCGAGCCGTTCGAGCTCCGCGGGGACAAGCTGCGGTTCGAGGCTGTCTCGAGCCACCGCCGTGCGGAGTACCGGTTCGGGCAGATCCCCAACCGCTTCGCCGCGACCTACGCAGGGAGTGAGATCGCGCTGCTCACCTGCACGGTCGACGTCCACAAGCACGAGCTGCCCGTCGCGGTGATCGGCTGGACGCGAGGCGGGCGGGCGATCCTCGTCGATTACTGGCGCTTCGAGGGCGACACCGAGCAGCTCGACAACCCCGACACCTGGGGGCGGCTCCGGAAGCTGATCGAGACTCCGGGCCTGTACGTCGCCGACGACGGCAAGCGGTACAGCATCGCGTGCACCCTCATCGACTCCGGCTACCGCACCGACGTCGTCTACCGGTTCTGCTCGGAGTACCAGGCCGGCGTGGCTCCCGTGAAGGGCCGCGACTCGGCGCCCAAGAGCGCCACCATCAAGCACTTCTCCGCCTACACGACGCCCGACGGCGTCACGGGCTACTCGGTCACCGTCGACCTCTACAAGGACCGATGGCACGGGGCCCTGCGGCGGTCATGGGACCGGCAGTCCCTCCAGCCGGCGCGTCACTTCAACGCGCCCCTCGACGCGACCGACGCCCAGCTGCGCGAGCTCACCGTCGAGGTGAAGCAAGAGAAGATCGAGGCTCGCTCCGGTCGTCGCGTCGGGTTCCACTGGCACCGCCCGTCGGGCGCCGCGAACGAGCTGTGGGACCTGCTGATCTACGGCAGCGCGGCCCTGGACATCGTGGTGATGGAGGTCTGTCGCCACCAGCTCGGCATGGACCTCGCCAACGAGGTCGCCTTCTTCGACCTCGCCCTCGAGCAGCGGTTGTTCTTCCAGGAGTAGCGATGCCCGTCGATCGCGAGTGGCTCGACGACCGGATCGAGCGGACCAAGGCGATGATCATCGCGCACGAGAACGCCATCGAGGCGCTCTCGGGCGGCGCCCAGATGTACCAGCTGGACACCGGTCAGACCCGGCAGATGGTCACGCGGGCGCAGCTCTCCCAGCTCCGGATGGCCCTCGACTCGCTCGAGAACCGGCTCTCGACCCTCTACGCGCGCCGCAACGGCGCCGGCCTGCACATCAAACCCGGCTTCTGAACCATGGACCCCACCGCCCGCGCCGAGATCCAGCAGCTCGAGGCGCTGGAGGCGGACATCGCGAGGGGGGTCGAGTCCATCTCGGCCCAGCCGCCACGAGTCTCGGTCTCGGCCCTCGCGCCCTGGACTCCGGCTTGGCACGACGGGGAGAAGTTCTTCGGGGGCTTCGGTCCGACGCAGCTTCTGACCGCGGACTACTGGACGCTGCGCGCGAGGAGCGCCCAGCTCTTCAGGACCAACCTCTACGCGCGCGGGATCATCCGCCGCTTCATCACGAACGTGATCAACACCGGCCTCCACCTCGAGGCGGTGCCGGACGAGTCGATCCTCGGAGTCGAGGAGGACGCGCTCTCCGACTGGTCCGAGCTCACGGAGAACCGCTTCGCGATCTGGGAGAAGGCCCGGCACTGCGATCAGCGAGAGCTGCTCTCCTTCGGCAAGCTCCAAGCCGCGGCGTACCGAGAGGCCCTCGTCGCCGGCGACGTGCTGGCCGTCCTCCGGCAGGACCGTCGCACCGGGCTGCCCAGGGTGCAGCTGATTCCGGGCAGCGCGGTGCAGAGCCCGCTCGAGTCGCCCCGCCGAGGCAACAGGATCGAGCACGGCGTCGAGCTCGACGCCTCCGACCGGCAGGTCGCCTACTGGGTCACCCAGCGGGACGGGACGTCGAAGCGACTCCCGGCCTGGGGCGAGAAGTCCGGCCGGCGCATCGCATGGCTGGTCTACGCCGTGGACAAGCGCCTTGACGACGTTCGAGGGGAGCCGCTGCTGTCGCTCGTCCTGCAGTCGCTCAAGGAGATCGACCGGTACCGCGACAGCGTCCAGCGCAAGGCCGTCATCAACTCGATGCTGGCCATGTTCATCAAGAAGTCCTCGGACAAGCCCGGGACGATGCCCATGGCCGGCGGAGCCATCCGACGAGCCAGCGTGCTGGCGCACGACGCGGCCACGGGAGAGACGCGCAGCTTCAACAGCGCCGACCAGATCCCCGGATTCGTCATCGACGAGCTCCAGGAGGGCGAGGAACCGAAGTCGTTCGGGTCGCAGGGCACCGACGAGAAGTTCGGCGACTTCGAGGAAGCCATCGTGCAGGGCGTCGCGTGGGCGCTCGAGGCACCGCCCGAGATCCTCCGCCTCGCGTTCTCGAACAACTACTCGGCGAGCCAGGCCGCGATCAACGAGTTCAAGATGTTCCTCAACCGAGTCCGAACGGACTTCGGCGAGGACTTCTGCGCACCCGTGTACGAGGAGTGGCTGCTCTCCGAGGCGCTCGCCGGACGCGTCGACGCGCCAGGCCTCATCGAGGCGCGCCGCGACCCCGCCCAGTTCGACACGTACGGCGCGTGGATCGCGTCGGAGTGGGCGGGCCAGATCAAGCCCGCCGTCGACCTGTCCAAGCTGGTGCGCGGCTACAAGGAGCTGCTCGGCGACGGGCTGATCACGAGGGACCGGGCCAGCCGCGAACTCACAGGGATGAAGTTCTCGAAGGTCGCCAAGCGGCTCCGCATCGAGAACGAGCAGCTGATCACCGCGCTCGCGCCCCTGGCTCCGCTGCTCAGCAACCCAGAGCCGGTCAACGCGCCCGAGCTCGACCCCACCGATGACGAGCCTGCGGCTGTGGTGCGGCTCCCAGGCGTCGCCGGGACGAGGAATTCATGACCCAACCCAAGCAGATCTTCGCGGTTCGCGGCGAAGGAACCGACACCCTCGAGCTCGACGTCTACGACGTCGTGGGTGGCTCATGGTGGAGCGACGGCGTCACCGCCAAGGGCGTTCGTAGCGCGCTGAAGAGCAACGCCAACGCGAAGACGATCAAGCTGCGCGTGAACTCCCGCGGCGGCGACGTCTTCGAGGGCACCGCGATCTACAACCTCCTCCGCGACCACCCGGCCAACGTGGTGGCCGACGTCGACGCGCTCGCGGCGAGCATCGCCTCCGTGATCCTCATGGCGGCCGACGAGATTCGCATCGCGCCGGGCGCGATGGTGATGATCCACAACCCCTGGGCAATCAGCCTCGGGGAGGCCGACGACCTCCGTTCGACGGCGGACCTTCTCGACAAGGTGCGTGGCCAGATGGCCGACATCTACGCCGCCCGCACCGGGCTCGCCCACGAGCGTCTGCTCGAGATGATGGCGGCCGAGACCTGGATGACGCCGGAGGAGGCGAAGGCGAACGGCTTCGCGGACGTGATCAAGAGCGCGTCCCAGGGAGCGACGAAGGCGCGCGCCCTCGCGGCGCTCGACCTCTCCGGCCTCACCGTTCCGCGGGACTTCAACGCGGCCGTAGAGCGGGCGCGCGCGGAGCTCGCCACCCCGCCCAACGAGACCACGCGCGCGGCAACCCCGCCGCCGCCCGACGACGCGCCCGCCGGTGGCGAGCGCCCGAACCGACGCGAAGGCCCCTCGGCGCCTTCCGAGCCGAGACAGGAGAAGAATTCCATGGAGAAGCTGGACCTCAGGACGCTCCGTTCTCAGCACCCCGACCTCTTCGAGGCGGCCGTGCAGGAGGGCGTGAAGGAAGAGCGCGACCGCGTCTGCGCCCACCTCACGATGGGCGAGCAGTCGGGCGACCTCAAGACCGCCTTCGGCGCCATCCGGGCGGGCGACGGCATGACCCAGACGCTCACCGCCACCTACCTGGCGGCGGGCATGAACCGGGCCGAGCAGACCGCGCGGCAGACCGAGACCGACCAGGCCGGCGACGCGGTGGCCGGGGCCGAGCCGGCCCCGGAGGAGCAGCCCGACCTCGGCGCCCAGGTGATCGACATCATCGAGGCGCGCCGCGGCAAGAAGGCGGAGGGCTGAGCCGTGCCCAACATGACGATCACGAACCTCGACAACGGCACGGTCCTCATCGGCGAGGGCGAGTTCAGCGACGAGCTGCTCACCTTCGGCGGGGCCGACACCATCGCGGAGGGCACCATCCTGGCGCGCGACAGCGGCACCGGGAAGATGGTCCCCTTCGACCCGGACGACGCCGGCGGCGTCGACCACGAGGTCGCCAAGGCGGTCCTGACCTACCCGGTCACGGCGACCGGCGCCGGCGACGTGGCCATCCGGGCTCTCATCTTCGGGCGCGTCAACGCGGACCGGCTCGTCGTCGACGACGGCGCGACCGTGACGGCGGCCATCAAGGACCAGCTGCGAGGCTACGGCATCACCCCGGTGAGCGTCAGCCAGCTCTCGCAGCTGGACACCCAGGACTGAAAGGGACCGCCATGAGCGACGCAACGACGAAGCGGATGATCTCGGCGTACATGGACGACGCCGACGCGCCCATGTTCCTGTCGGGCTTCTTCCAGAGCCCGCCGCGGAACTTCCACACCACCGAGATGGTGGAGATCGACATCGAGCGGGACGACCCCGAGGTGGCGATCGTGGTCACCGACCTGAAGGCCGGCGGCCGGAAGAACGAGATCGGCCAGTACACCAACAAGGGCTTCACCCCGCCGATCTTCAAGGAGGAGGGCGTCATCACGGCGTTCAACCTCATGAAGCGTCGTCCCGGGCAGAACCCCTTCCAGGACCCGAACTTCCTCGCGAACGCGACGGAGGAGGCGTTCCGCCTCTTCCGGAAGCTCGAGAAGAAGATCCGGCGCGCCATCGAGCTCCAGGCCTCGCAGGTCCTCCAGACCGGCGTCCTCACCCTCATCAACGAGGACGGGGTCGCCGCCTACACCCTCGACTTCCAGCCGAAGTCGACGCACTTCCCGGCGGCCGCGGCCACCTGGGCCGGCGCGAGCGACAAGCTCCTCGACCTGGAGAACCTCGCCGACGTCATCCGGCGCGACGGCAAGTCCCAGCCGCGCCGGCTGGTCTTCGGGCAGACGGCGCTCCGTCGCTTCCTGGCGGACAGCGCGGTGCAGGCCCGCCTCGACTCTCGCAACATGACGGTCGGCTCCATCGCCCCCGAGACGCGGGGGCAGGGAGCGACCTTCCAGGGATGGGTCTGGATCGGTCACTACCGGTTCGAGATGTGGACCTACGACGGGTTCTACAAGCACCCCCAGACCGGCGTCCTCACCCCCTACGTCGGGACCGACAACGTCATCATGCTGTCGGAGGGCAGTCGCCTCGACCTGACCTACGGCGCCATCCCGATGATCCGCGGCCCCGAGACCCGCGCGCTGCCCTTCCTCCCCCCGCGGATGAGCGACGGCGGCCTCGGCCTCGACCTCACCACCAACAGCTGGTTCTCGCCCGACGGCGAGACGCTGAACGTCTCCGCGGGCACGCGCCCCCTCACCATCCCCACGGCGATCGACACCTTCGGGTGCCTCGACACCACCACCTGATCCAGGAGCGGCTCATGGCGAAGAACAGCAACAGCAGCAAGGCGTCGGGCGGCGCCGCCGTCTCCGGCGGCGCGGTCCGCTCCAGCGACTCGAGCGAGCCGTCCGGCAAGGGCGACGAGCCCAAGCCCAAGGCCCCGCCCGACGAGCGGCTGCCCGAGGAGCAGCCGCGCGAGGGCGCCAAGGCGAGCGCCGACGGGTCGGAGAACGGGAAGACCAAGGCCCCCTTCACCGTCGCCAAGGGCAAGTCCGTCAGCTCGCGCCGAGGCATCCTCGGACCGGGTGACGAGGTCAGCGCCCGAGACTTCGCCGCCGGCGCCGAGCGCCTCGACGAGCTCGTGGACGCCGGCGTTCTCGTCAAGGCGTGAGCCTGCGCGACCAGGCCGCCGCCGACGCGCTCTCGTTCCTCGAGGACGACGTCGGCGGCTTCGGCTGCGACATCATCATCACCACGCCCGACGGCGTCGAGCTCGAGCTGAAAGGCTACGCGGCCGACATCGGGCACACGATCGACCCGGAGACGAGTCAGGCGGTCAGCGGCCGCCGAGCGTCGGTCGCTCTCCCGATCGCGCGCTTCACCGCTGCCGGCGTCGACCTCCCTCGGCACGTCGCCGATCGCGGCTCGCGCCCATGGGTGGTCCAGGTCGCCGACATCGAAGGGCAGTCGCACACCTACGCGGTGGCCGAAGCGATGCCAGACCGCGCCATCGGCGTCGTGACCTGCCTGCTCGAGGCGTACCGCCCGACTCCGTGAGGCCAGATGCCCGCCAGACTCACCGACCTGATCGACAAGCGGGACACCTTCGAGGTCCTGCGGGATGAGGTCGCGGCGATCCTCGCAGTCGAGATCGCCGAACAGAAGGCCCTCGCGGCCGCGGCCGCGCGCGACCCCGACGAGTGGGACCTCAACGTCTTCGTCGAGCGCGCTCACCCCTGGGCCGAGTTCATCGACTCGCCGGCGACGGCACCCCCGATCGTCAACGTCTCCTACGACAATCAGAACTTCGACCGCGGCGCATCCAATGCCGTCGAGCGGCAGAAGGCCACCGCGGTCTATCACCTCGACTGCTACGGCTACGGGATCGCGAGTTCCGACGGGGCCGGCGGGCACGTCCCGGGCGACCGCATGGCGGCCGAGGAAGCGCAGCGAGCGGTTCGACTGGTGCGCAACATCCTGATGTCCGGCGCCTACACCTACCTGGGGCTCCGCGGGACTGTCTGGAGACGGTGGGTGCAGTCCATCACGATGTTCCAGCCGCCCCTCGAGGAGCGAACCGTTCAGCAGGTCGTCGCGGCCCGCATCGCGCTCGAGGTCGACTTCAACGAGCTCTCTCCGCAGGTCGCGGGCGACGAGCTCGACCTGGTCTCCGCCACCGTCACGCGGAGCGCCAACGGACAGATCCTGATCAACGCCGACTACGAACTCGGCGGCTCCTGAGGAGAAGAAATGGGCGTAGACGCATCGGCCGTGGCCAGGGTGCTCGGCATCGAAACCAGCTTCGAGGATCGGCGCGCCGGCGGCGTGCTGTTCCTCCCGCAGCGCCTCGTCGTGATCGCCCAGGGGGCGAGCGACGCGGTCTACTCCTCGGCCAAGCGCCAGGTCACCGGCGCGCAGGAGGGTGGCAGCGTCTACGGCTACGGGAGCCCGATCCACCTGACGCTGCGTGAGCTCTTCCCGCTGAACAACGACGGCGTCGGCACCATCCCGGTGACCGTGATCCCCCTCAGCGACCACGCGTCCGGGGTCGCGGCGGCGGGGGACATCACGCCGACCGGAAGCCAGACCAGGCAGGCGGCCTACCGGGTGAAGGTGAACAACATCCTCTCCGAGGCGTTCGTGATCCCGGTCGGCGCCAGCGTCACCGCGATCTGCGCGGCGATCGGGCAGGCCGTCGCGGCCGTGCTCGAGATGCCCGTGGCCGTGAGCTACGCCTACGGCTCCATCACGGCGACGCCGGACGGCGGGAACACCGGCGACGGGACGGTGACCGGGCTGTCGGCGAGCGGCACCCCTGTGCCCGGCGACTACACCCTTGAGTGCACGGCCACGGCGGCAGACGGCGGGACCTTCCGCCTCCTCGGGCCCGACGGCGCCGAGGTCGCCTCGGGCCTGGCCCTCGCGGGTGGCACGCTCGCGGTGGACGAAGGCGGCCTCGCCTTCACGATCAACGACGGAGCCACCGACTTCGCCGAGGGCGACAGCTTCACCATCGCCGTGCCCGCCACCGCGGTGAACCTCACGGCGAAGTGGAAGGGCGCCAGCGGGAACGCGCTCTACGTCGAGCTCGAGGGCGAGGACTACGGCGTCACCTTCACGGTCACCCAGCCGACCGGCGGGCTGGTCAATCCCAGCGTGCAGCCGGCGCTCGATCTCATCGGCGACGTCTGGGAGACGATGGGGCTCAACGCCCTCGACATCGCGGACACCACCGCCCTGGACGCGCTCCAGGCGTTCGGCGACGGCCGGTGGGGGGCGCTCGTCCGAAAGCCCATCGTGTTCTTCACGGGGGTCACGGAGGCCACCGTGGCGGCGGCCACCGCCGTCTCGGCGACTCGGCGTGACGACCGGGTCAACGCCCAGCTCGTCTCGCCGGGCTCGCGGGATCTCCCCTTCGTCGTGGCGGCGAGGCAGCTCGCGCGCATCGCGGCGGTCGCGAACAACAACCCGCCGACCGACTACGGCTCGCAGCGCGCCACCGGACTCACGCCCGGGGCGGACTCGGTGCAGTGGGACTACGTCCAGCGCGACCAGGCCGTGAAGGCGGGGAGCTCCACCGTCGTGGTGAAGAGCGGCGTGGTGAACATCGGGGACGTGGTCACGTTCTACCGGCCCGAGGGCGACCCGCTGCCGGCGTACCGGCACGTGGTCGACATCGTCAAGCTCCAGAACGTCATCTTCAACGTCGACCTGATCTTCAACCGCGAGGAGTGGGACGGCGCGCCTCTGATCCCCGACGACCAGCCGACGGTGAACCCCAACGCTCGGAAGCCCCTCAGCGCGAAGGCGGCGGTCGGCGACAAGCTCGATTCACTCGCGCTCAACGCGATCATCAGCGACGCGAAGACCGCGAAGAAGAACACCGTCGCGGTCATCGACCCCGGCAACCCGAGGCGGCTGAACGTGACCGTGCCGATCCAGCTCTCGGGCAACACCAACATCATCGACGTCGCGCTGAAGTTCGGCTTCTTCTTCGGCAGCGCGGCGGGCGCCTGAGGAGGGCTAGTCCATGACGGCAGTAGGCGGATCGATCGAGTCGCTCGGAATCGACGGGCGCATCTTCCCGGTGGCCTCCGACGCGGAGGCGAACCGAAAGCTCGGCGGCTTCGAGAACGAGGTCCAGGCGAACGGGGACGGGACGGCGCGGATCATCAAGACGCGCGTCCCGTGGTCGCTGGACGGCGTGGTCGTCGAGGTGGACGACGCGCGCGGCGACCAGGAGTTCCTCCAGGAGATCGCCGACGCACGCGACTTCGTGCCGATCTCCATCACCTTCGCGTCCGGGCTCACCTACTCGGGCCGCGGGACCATCACCGGTGAGATCCAGGCCAGCTCGCAGAACGCGACGGCCGGCATCTCGCTCAGTGGCCCAGCCTCGATGGAGCAGCAGTGATCGGCGTCGCGGAGGGGGACGCCCTCGGCCTCGAGGAGGCGGAGGGTGAGACCGAAGAGCGAGTCGCGGACGAGGTCGCGGAGCACGAGTTCACGCGCTTCGTCGAGGCGATGGATCTCGACCTCGACCCGGAGCACATGAGCGAGGAGGACCGCGCGGGCTTCGAGCAGCAGAGGCGGTACTTCCTCGGCGCCGTGCAGGAGGGCCGGCTCACCGTCGACGAGCGTGGCCAGCCTGTGTTCCAGCCCTCGAGCGGCGGCGCGCTGAAGTTCCGCGAGCCGAACGGCGCCGCGCTCATGGAGATGGACAAGGGCAAGCGCAACGAGAACCAGCGCAAGCTGCACCTGCTCATGGCGGCCATCACCAAGAGCCCGCCGGCACGGTTCGCGAAGATGCCGAAGCGCGACCTGAAGGTCTGCACGGCGATCGTCATTTTTTTGATGCAGGGGTAGCCCGCACGCTCCTCGTCCGGCATGGCGAGGACGAGCGGCTACCCGCCGATCGAGAGACTGGTCGGGCAACGCATCGGATCTCGGTCGTCTACCGAGAGATGCTCCTGCAGGTCGCTCGCGACTACGCCGGCTTGCCCGACCCCCGCACGCTCACCCTGAGCGAGATCCGCTTCTTCTACGAGGCCCTCCGCCCCGAGCTCAAGAAGCACTCACGTCCCGGCGCGGGACCCAAGCCCCCGCGTCTCCCCTCACTCCGCAGGTAGCCGTGGCCACCAGCTTCTCCGTCGACGCCGTCTTCCGCGTGGTCGACCGTATGACGCGCCCCATCCGCCGAATGCAAGGCCGGATGGGGCGTTTCGTCGGTGAGGTGCGCGGAGGCTTCCGCGACCTCGGCCGGTGGGGCGACCGCATCCGGAGCGTCTACCTCGGCGTCGCGGCCGCCGTGCTTGCGGCCACCGCCGCCGTGGCCGCCGGACTGCGGCGCGTGATCGAGACCGGGATGGACTTCGACACCGCGATCACCGCGGCCGCCGCGAAGTTCCCAGGAGAGATCCGTCGAGGCAGCGAGGCCTTCGCCGAGCTCGAGGAGGCGGCCCAGCGCGTGGGGAGCGCGACCGAGTTCACCGCCACCCAGGCGGCCCAGGCGCTCGATTTCTTGGCCATGGCGGGGTTCAACTCCGAGCAGGCCATCGCGGCCCTGCCGGGCGTGGTCGACCTCGCCACGGCGTCGCAGATGGAGCTCGCCGAGGCGACCGACATCGCGTCAGACACTCTCGGCGCGTTCGGCCTGATGACACGGGACACGGCGCAGCTGGGGACCAACCTCGCACGCGTCAACGACGTGCTCGCGCGCACTTCGACCTCGGCCAACACCACGGTCGAGCAGATGTTCGAGGCGATCCGCACGGGTGGCGCCGTCGCGCACTCCTCGGGCGCCTCCATCGAGACGTTCAGCGCGATGCTGGGCGAGCTCGGCAACGCAGGAGTGAAGGGCGCGGAGGCGGGCACGGCGCTGCGGAACGTCTTCCTGCGCCTTCAGAACCCGGCCGCGGCCGCTCGCCGGCACATCCGCCGGCTGGGGATTCAGACCGTCGACGAGCAAGGGAACTTCCGAGACATCATCGACATCATGGGCCAGTTCGAACAGCGCCTCTCGGGAATGGGCACTGCGGAGCGCGGGCGCATCCTCGGAGACGTCTTCGGCGCCCGATCGGTGAACGCGGTCAACATCCTGCTCCAGAGCGGCGCTCAGCGCCTCAACGACTACCGGACCTCCCTCGAGCAGGCGGAGGGAGCCTCGGCCTCGATGGCGGCGACGATGCGCGACACGGCCGGCGGCGACCTCGCGTCGATGAACTCGGCGATCGAGGGCTTCTCCCTCCAGGTCTGGGCTCTCATTCGAGGGCCCGTCCGGGGGGTCATCCAGGCCATCACCGAGTGGGTGCGCGCGAACCAGGACGTGATCTCGAGCGGCATCGAGGACGTGATCCAGTTCCTCACGGCGAACATGCCGACGATCGAGGTGTGGGCTCGGCGAATCGGGATCGCGGTGGCCATCGTCGGCACGCTGCTCCTGCTGACGATGGCGGCGTTCGTCGCGGTGATCGTCGCGGTGCCGGCCCTGATCGTCGGCGTCGTGAGTCTCCTGGTGGCCGCGTGGGAGTGGATCTCCGAAGCCGCGAGCTCGGCGGCTGCGTGGATCGGCGAGGCCTTCGGAGGGGTCTGGGACTCGATTCGAGACTTCGGGATCGCCGTGCTCGAGTTCGTCGTCGGCTTCTTCGTGCTCCTGCGACGGCAGGCCACGACGCTGCTCCGGCCGGTGATCGACTGGATGGCGGGCGCGGCGGCCTGGATCGCCGAGCGCTGGCGTCCGATCGGCGCGTTCTTCGGCGCCCTCTGGGCCGGGATCACGACGGCGTTCTCAGGGGCTTGGGACGGGCTGATGAAGCAGGCGGTGGCCATGTACAGCCGATTCCTCGCCATCTGGCGGCCTCTCCGAGCCTTCTTCGCCAGCCTCTGGAGCGGGGTCGCCCAGCTGTTCGACAGCACCCTCGGCGGCATCCTCGACCACATCGGCGGGGTGGTCGAGAACGTGCGCGGCGTCGGCCGATCGGAGCTCGACGGTGACGCTCCGCCGCCGTCGGTGGTCAGCCCCGAGGCGCGCGTCGCGCGCTCCATCTCGGAGAGCACCAGCACCGAGAGGGCCGAGATCACCGTCCGCGCCGGCGACGGTGCTTCGGCCGAGGTGACGCGCCGCCCGCGAGGCAACACGCTCCTCGTTCCCGCTTCGGGTGCGACGTGAGCTGGGAGGACCGGATCCGGGAGGCGGCCTACACGTCTCCGAGCGGAACCCGCCGCGTCTTCGCCTTCGAGGCCGTCTCCGCCGAGGTCGAGCTCCGAGCGAAGGCCTTTGAGTTCCCCGGGGTCAACGCCACCTACGTCCAAGGCAACGGCCACGGGGGGAAGCGCTTCCCGCTGAGGTGCTTCTTCGCTGGCGACGAACACGACCTCGAGGCGGAGGCGTTCGTCGAGGGGCTGCTCGAGCGCGGGGTAGGGCGGCTCGAGCACCCCTTCTACGGCATCCACGACGTGGTGCCCCTGGGGACGATCACGCGCCGAGACGACCTGAAGGACGCGGCGAACCAGACCGTGATCGAGGTGACGCTCGCCGTCTCGCTCACCCAGGTCTATCCGACCCTCCGCCCCAGTCGCTCGGCGGAGGTGTCGGCGTCGCTGCGAGCCCTCGACGAGGCCAGCAGCCAGCAGTTCCAGGACGCGCTGGACCTGAGCACCGCCGCCGCGCGCGCGAGCCAGGAGAGCGCCGTCCGCGCCTCGCTCGCCGCTGCGAGCTCCACGCTCGCCGACATCGCGGCCGGCGTCGACGACGTGCGCGACGCGTTCCGAGACGCCCAGGACGCCGTGAACCTCGGCCTCGACGTGCTAATCGGACAGCCGCTGCAGCTCGCGCAGAGCATCGCCAACCTCGTCCGTGCTCCGGCGCGGTCGGACGTGGCGATCCGTTCCCGGCTCGAGGGATACGGAGACTTCCTCGAGCGCATCGTCACCGCGCCCTCCGCGCGCCCGGGCGACGCCTTCCTCAGCGGCGTGGTCCTTCCGGGGCGGCGCCGGGTGGTCTCCAACGACTTTCACACCGCCGTCGTCTTCGCTGTGCAAGGGGTCGCTGGGAGCGTCGAGAGCGTTCTGAATCACCGCTTCCCGGACCGACCCGCCGCCCTGGCAGCGGCGGAGACTCTTCTCGCGCAGCTCGACCGAGTGGTGCCGTGGATGGAGGAGGGGTTCGGCGAGCTCGCGGAGGCCGGCGCGCCCGCAAGCGTCGACACGGGCGGCACCTACCAGGCGCTGCAGGAGGCCGTCGCCGTGGCCGCGGGCTTCCTCGTCGACATCTCGTTCACCCTGCTTCCGCAGAGGCGGGTGGTGCTCGACCGACCCCGCACGATCATCGACCTCGCGGCCGAGTTCTACGGAGAGGTCGACGCTCGGCTGGACTTCATCCTGCAGACCAACGACCTGAGCGGGGCCGAGATCCTTGAGCTCCCGCGCGGGCGGGAGTTCGTCTTCTATGCCTGAGCGCCTCGAAGAGGTCGCGCTGCGGATCGCCGCTCAGCGCTGGCTGGCCTGGGAGGACTTCGAGCTCAGCGTCTCCATCGACCGTCCCGCGACCGTGGGATTCGTGTCGCCGTTCGAGCCCGATCGCCCGGGGTTTCGGGAGGCCTTCGCCCCGCTCGCGTTCACACCGATCTCCGTCGAGATCGGGGAAGAGGTGGTGTTCAACGGTACGCTCGTGGACATCACGCCGAAGCGCACCCCAGACGAGCGAACGGTGGAGGTGGCAGGCTACTCGTTCCCCGCGGTCCTCGGTGACTGCGCGCCGCCCGCGAGCGCCTTCCCGCTCGAGCTCAACGGCTTGAAGCTGAGCAGGATCGCCGAGACGCTCGTCGCCCCGTTCGGGCTGGACGTGGTGATGGACGCCGACGAGGGCGCTGCGTTCCGACGAGTCGCAGCGAAGCCGGACCAGGCGATCTTCAGCTTCCTCATGGAGCTCGCGCAGCAGAGAGGGCTGGTGATCGGCGACACGCCTGCCGGGGCCCTGCGCTTCCTGCGGTCGGCGCCGGGCGGCTCACCAGTCGCTGCGTTCCGCGAGGGCCAGCCCCCGTTGCTCAGCGTCGAGCCGCGGTTCTCGCCGCAGCAGTACTACAGCGAGGTGACGGCGATCGCGAAGACGCGCGCGGGCCGGACGGGCCAGAGCTACACGGTCTCGAACCCGTTCCTCGCCAACGAGGTCCGCCCACACACCTTCGTGCTGGGCGACACCGACGACCCGGACCTTCCGACCGCCGCGCGAGCGAAGCTTGGCCGGATGCTCGGCAACGCGCTCGCCGTCACGCTCGAGCTGCCGACCTGGCGCAACCCGGGCGGCGCGCTGTGGTGGCCGAATCAGACGATCCTGCTCGAGGCACCCGGGGCGATGATCTACCGCGAGACCGAGTTCCTGATCCGTGACGTGTCCCTCCGCCAGACCGCGGAGGCGCAGATCGCCAAGATAGAGGTCGTGCTCCCGGGCGCGTTCTCTGGCGAGGTGCCGGAGTTTCTCCCATGGGTCTGATCTCGCAGCTCCTCTCGTTCACACGGTCGCGCGTCGACGACGCGCACGTCTCCGACGCGAAGATCGACCCGGGCGGCGGCGCGAACGTCACCGCGCACCACTTCGGACCCCCGGGCGACGACTCGGTCCCGCTGCCCGGTGACTTCGTGGCGACCTCGCCATCGACCGGAACCGGGACCGAGCAGGTCACCGGGTACATCGACCCAGCCAACGAGCCCGAGGCAGAGGCCGGAGAGAAGCGGCTCTACTCGAGAGACGGCGACGGCGCCGTCGTCGCGGTCGTGTGGCTGAAGAACGACGGCTCGGTGGTCATCGAGAACGGCGCGGGAGCGGTCGAGCTCGAGGCTGGGGGCAACGTCACGATCAACGGGGTGACGATCGACACCGACGGCAACGTCACTGCGCCGGGCGAGGTGTCGGCCAGGAGTGCATCGCCGGCGACGCGGGTCGCGCTGTCGACCCACCTCCACCCAACCGCCATGGGGCCCAGCGACGCCCCCACACCGGGCACCTGATGCCGCTCGATCTCCCGGCCTTGACCTCGGGGCTCAACGACGTTGCCTCGTCCCCGCCCCCGACGGCGGCGGGGTGCGCGGCATCCTGGGCGAGCGCTGCGCGCGACCACGCGCTTGGGGTCGCCCCCGCTTCGTCGACCGTCGCCGCGGCCGCAGCCGCGCTCGCGGCGTCGCTCGCGGCTGCGTTCGACAGCGACGACGCTGCGCCCGGCATGGAGACCGCCTTCGCCGCCTTCGCCGCGACGATCGGCGGCGGCATGGCCGGCTTCGTGCCGACTCCGCCTCCCGGCCCGGTCGGGTTCGCGGCGCAGTTCTCGGGTCCGAAGCCTGCGACCCACGCGGCCGCGGCCGGCGCCGTCGCGACGCTGATCGACACCTGGATGCGGACCGGGACGGCGACGCCTTCGGGCGGCGGCGCCCCCGTCGCGTGGAGCTGAGCGTGACCGACGTCCTGATGCAGCACACCGCCGATGGCGGCGAGATCACGGTCGAGGGGGGGCGTGTCAGGCTCGACGATGGCGTCCGGACGGCCGTCTACCTCTCGATGTTCGGCGGCAACGAGCGCGATGCCGGGACGGGTGCCACCGAGAGCGAGCAGTGGTGGGGGAACCTCCTCGAGGATCAGCCCGCCCGCCGACTCCGGAGCGAGACGCAGCATCTCCTCCGGGCGCTTCCTGCGATCACCGCCAACGTGCGCAGGGTGGAGGACGCCGCCCGGCGTGACTTGTCCTGGCTCGAGGAGATCGGCGCGACGGTCTCCGCGACGGCGACGCTGCCGGCGGTCCGACGCATCCGGATCGCAGTCGTCGTCGAGATCGACGGCGAGAGAACCGAGCTGCGCTTCGAGGAGGAGTGGGCACCAGTATGAGCCTCGAAACACCCACCACCGGCGAGATCGCCGACAACATCCTCGCGCAGATCGAGGCGAAGTTCGGCCAGAGCGTCCCGCTGCTCGCCAAGGCTTTCCTTCGGGTACTGCCGCGCGCGCTCGCGGGCGTGTTCACCCTGCTCTACAAGTACTCCGGGTTCATCTTCCTCCAGCTCTTCGTCTCCACCGCGTCCACGCGAGAGACGGTCGTCAACGGCCAGACCCTAATCCCGCTGGTGGAGTGGGGACGCCTGTTCGGCGTGGGCGATCCAGAGCCCGCCACGCGCGCCGAGCTCCTCGTCGTCGTCACTGTCGAGGTTCAGTCCGGCGTCCTGGCGGCCGGGTCTCAGCTCCTCTTCCCTTCGACCGGCGTCGTCTACGTCACCACGGCGTCCGTCGCGCTCGACGCACCGACGAAGACGGTGACGATCCGCGCGGTCTCGGACCAGGCGGGCGGCGGCGGCGCCGGGGCGATCGGCAACCTCCAGGCCGGTGACGTGCTGAGCTTTGCCAGCCCGCTCGCGAACGTGGCTCGAGACGCCGTGGTGGACTCTCAGGTGGTCACGGGAGCGGACGGTGAGTCGTGGGACGCCTACCGCGGCCGCGTGCTCCGGAAGGCCGGGCGGCGCCCTCAGGGCGGCGCCTACTCCGACTACCGAGACTGGGGTGAGGAGGGCGCCGGGATCCTCAACGTGTACCCCTACACGAGCGCGAGCCCCGGGCAGGTCGACGTCTACGTGGAGGCCACGGCAGCGAGCTCGGGGAGTCCCGATGGGATCCCCACGGCGGCGCAGCTGGCCGAGGTGTCCAACCTCATCAACCTCGAGGTCGACGGCCTCGCCAGCCGAAGGCCGGTGAACGCGGCTGTGAACGTGCTGCCGATCACGCGGAGCCCGTTCGACCTCGAGGTGGGTGGCCTTGCGGCCGACGATGTGCCCGCCGCGCAAGCGGCGATCGAGGCGGCGGTGGACGAGTACCTGCGTTCGCGAGCTCCGTTCATCGCCGGCCTCTCGGTACTTCCGCGCAGGAACCGGATCACTCAGGCCGCCCTCTCGGGCGTCGTTGATGAGACGGCGAGCGCGCTCGGCGGAAGCATCACCACGGTCGCGCTCTTGGAGGTCGGCGCTCCGCTCGTGGCGCGAGACCTGGGACAGGGCGAGACGGCGAAGCTCGGCTCCATCAGCTGGGTGTAGGAGACAAGATGGCAATCTCACCGCAGGCTGAATATGCCGGGCAGATCGACACGGGCGATCCGGCCTACCCTCACGGGAAGGCGCGCAACGTGACCACCCCTGGCGACGGTACGGGCACCCCGTTCGAGGAGCGCTGGGTGAACGACCTCTACGGGTTTCAGCAGGCTCTCTTGGCAGAGGTCGGAGCGGTACCGTCCGGAAACCCGGACGAGGTCGGAGCGTCTCAGTACCTCGACGCGGTGAGGCTGGTCGGCGGGAGTCATCGGTTCGACGCGAATGGCGAGGTCGAGCTCGTGGACGCGGCCGGCAACCCGGTCACCCTCTCAGGGATCGTGTACGTCGGCGCCAACGGCCTCATGGTCGACGGCCCGACGACAGAGGTGATCAAGTCCCGGGGCGGCGTCACCCTCGCGGCCGCCAACAAGCTGGCGTGGTGGGACCTCACGCCGCGCCTTTCGCGGAACTGGACGATCGTCCGCGCCCGTGTCCTGGTGGAGCCGGGAGGAGCGCGCGGCGCGGGCAATCGGGTAGATGCCGTGCTCCAGCACGACGGCTACGGCGTCTCCTTTGCCAAGCCGATCTCGGTGACGCAGACAGTCGACGCGTCCGCGAGCGACGACGGCACGGCTGACCGACAGTGGATCACCCTGGCCCCCGCCGCGCCCGTGGCGGTTGGCGCGGGGGCCATCTGGACGCTCGAGGTGCAGTCGAGCCCATTGGTCACCGGGGCGGGGGACGCGGACACGATTCGCGCCGCGGTCATCGAGTTCACGACCGGGAAGCTGACGAACATCTAGCGGCAGTGCTGGAACCGCATCTCGACGTTGCAGGCGATCGGGTTCCTGAACTCGTGGACTTCGCCGCAGGTAGGGATCGGCTCGAACTCCCGGCATTCCCCTGGGGCGGGGTCGACGCAGTAGAGGAACCACCCTCCGCCCGTACCGTCGGGCGCCGAGGGCGAACAGGTCGCACGGACGGGGTACTGGAGCTCCTCCACGCCGTCGCAGTTCCAGTCGAAGCTACCGTCTCCCCGGTCCACCGTGCGCCAGCCGGGTGCGTCTGGGTACACGTCTCGGCTGAGGTCGTAGCAGTCCCCGGCGACGTCGACGAAGCCGTCCGGAAGGAAGCCGCGGCAGAAGTAGGGGCGCGTCACCTCGGGATCGCCGTAGCCATCGCGATCCATGTCTCGGTACGCGATGCAGTCGGGCCCGCCGTCGAGGCCCGAGTCGGTTCCGGCGTCGAGGCCTGAGTCTCGGGCGAGCTCGCCAGCGTCCTGGCCGCCGTCTTCATCGACCCCCGCGTCCCCGGCGGCGGCGTCGGACGCGCTCGAAGCGTCCTCGTCGGCGCCGGCGTCCACCGGCGGCGCCCCGTCGCACGCGACGACGCTCGTCGCGAGGACCAGAGCCCAGATCCAGCGCTCCATCAGAACCCCCTTCGTCGCCACGGTAGCCACGGAATGTTCTTTCGCATCCTACAACACCTCCTGCCGGACGGCGCGGCGTGGCGCACCACGGTGCAGAAGCGGCTCCGGACCCTGCTCGAGGCGCTCGCCGAGGAGCCGGCGGCGGTGCGCGTGTTCGTCGACAAGGTCTATCGGGACCTCTTCCCGGAGAGCACGCGGGAGCTCGCGGCCTGGGAGCGCTTCTTCGTCCTCCCGGGCAACGGAGACGACACGACCCGCCGCCAGCGCCTGGCCGCTGCGTGGCAGGAAACCGGGGGGCAGGCGCCGCGGTACCTGCAGGACATCGTCCAGGCCGCTGGCTTCGACCTCTACGTGCACGAGTGGTGGTCATCGGGGCCGCCGTGGGTGGCTCGAGACCCCCGCGCCCACACCCAGGTGCCGCTGATCGGGACGGTCCAATGCGGCGAGCCGGACGCCCTGTGCGGAGAGGTCAGCGCGCAGTGCAACGCGTTCCTCGCGAACGAGCCCGGCTACCTCGTCAACATCGACCTGACCCCGACCGCCCCTCCGCGGGTCCCAGACGACCCGGCCGCCTGGCCCTACTTCGTCTACTTCGGCGGCGCGTCCTTCGGCGACCGGGTGTCCATCACGGTCGCCCGCCGTCGCGAGCTCGAGGACCTGCTCCTGAAGCTCTGCCCGGCCCAGCACTGGATCGTCCTGATGGTCGACTGGGTGGGCGAGGCGACCACGCGCGTGACCCTCGCGGGCGACACCCGCACGACCTTGAGCGGAGACACCCGCTTCACCCTCGGACTCTGAGGACTCGATGCCGACAACGATCAAGGATCTGCCCACCGAGCTGCTCGCGGAGGACATGGACGCGCCCGCGGACTGGCTGGAGGTCGAGGACGTCGACGCGAACGAGACGAAGAAGGTCCACCCGGACGAGCTCGTCAAGGGCGGCGGCGGACTGCACGACGACGACTTCGCAGGCACCTACGGAGGTGCCCTTGTCCGGATCGGCCCCGGCGCCTACCGCGCCATCCGCCACAACCTCTCTGCGATCGCGTCGCCGGCCGCCGGAGACGACGACGCGGACGGCTACGCGGTCGGCTCTCTCTGGGTGAACGTCTCCGCGGACCGAGCGTGGATCTGCGTCGACGCGTCAACCGGGGCGGCCGTGTGGGCGGAGGCATCGGTCCCCGACCTGCAGGCGGTGCTCGACGCGGGCAGCACGGCGACCGGGAGCATCAGCCTCGACGGGTCGATCACCCTCGGCGCCGACGCGCTCGGCTTCAAGAGCCTGATCCTCTGGGAATCGGCCACGGGCTCGGAGCCGATCGGCGTGGCGGATCGAGGCCGGCTCTACACGACCGAGGACGGCGACACCTTCGAGACCGAGCTGGTCTACCTCGACTCCGCCGGCAACGCCGTCCAGATCACGCGGGGCGGCGCGCTGAACGTGCCTCCGGTCGACACCCGGCCGACCCCGGTGGCGGACGCGACGACGGCGCGCGCGATGAGCGACGCGGACCACGACCGGATCGTCTACTTCACGGACGGCGTGGGGCCGTGCGTGGTCACGGTCCCGACCGGGCTCACGCCGGGCACCACGGCGGAGTACGCGCAGGTCTCGAGCGGGCAGGTGCAGATCGCCGCCGGCGGCGGGATGACGCTCCTCTACGACTCGGACACCTTCAACCCGTACACCGCCGCGCTCGGCTGCAGCATCGTCGTCACGATCCTTACCAGCACGACCGCGCTGCTCCGCGGCGACCTCGAGGCAGTCTGATGCCGGCGGCGGCCAGAGCGGGGGCGGCGGCGATCCAGGGCGCGCGGCGGACCCGCGTCTCGAGCTTCGACCCGCTCGGCGCGCAGCTCTACCTCTGGGCGCCGGAGGCGAGCAGCATCACGCTCGACGGCTCGAGCGAGGTCGACGAGTGGGCGAACCTCGGGGTAGCCGGCTCCGCGCTCGACGCCGTGCGGGTGAGCGGCGCGGTCACCTACGTGCCCGGCTCGCACCTCGTCGTCCCGACCGGCAGCGCGTTCCTCAGCCGGCTGGCGGCCTCCGCGCTCGACATCCCGGACGCGGGCGTGCTCGACGTGATCGGCGTGGTGAGCACGACGGCGGCGAACGCTCAGCGGTTCCTCGTCGGCGGCCAGAGCCAGACCCACTTCGCCTTGATCCCGCGGTGGAGCGGCCTGTCCGTCTTCCGCGTCTTCGAGGGCGCCACGACGCTGCAGGCGATCGGCGCGAGCCTCGCGAACGACGGCACGATCTACTGTCAACGCGGGCGCTTCACCGGCGCCGCCGCACCGAGCAACGACGCAGCCTTCCTCAAGACGAACGACTCCACGGGCTCGACGGCCAACGCGAACCTCGGGGCGGTGAGCTTCGGCGCCGACAAGCTCGCGCTCTTCTCGGCCAGCGCGAGCGAGTTCGTGGGGCGCTGCTACGCGATTATCGCGAAGGTCGGCGGCTTCTCGGCCGGCGAACTCGCGGAGCTCACCACGCGCATCAACGCGGCCTTCGGGACCGCACTGGCGGGCGTGTGATGGCCGGCGTCACCGACAGCTTCGACTCCGAGGACTACGGGCGCCTGCTCGTGGCGTCGGCGAAGGCGCAGGAGGAGTGCCGGCTCGCGACCGAGCGGCTTGAGGAGCGTCTCGTCGCCCAGGGCGAGCGTGCGCAGGAGCGCGACGAGGCGCGCCAGGCGGAGATGCGCCAGCTCAGCGCGCAGATGACCGCCCTGCAGGAGGCCCAGGCCGCCGACGACGAGGCGCGGGCAATGCGAACGGCCGCCGAGAAGCGCGACGGCTTCTGGCTCCGCGCGCTCGGCGCCGTGCTGCTGATGGTGTCCGGCGGCGCGGCGTCGCTCGCCCTCAGCCACATGAGCCGGATGGATCGGCTCGAGGTACAGGCGGCGGCGCTCCGCCAGGCGGACAGCCGCCTCGAGGCGGCTCTGGCGCGACACGAGGCCGACCCCGGTCACGAGGGGACTCGGTCGGAGGTCTCGGCGCTCCGGAGCGACGTCCGCGAGCTCGGCGCCACGGTGCGCGGCACCGCGGCCGTCGTGCGCGAGATGCAGCAGGACGTCCGCGAGCTCCGCCGGAGGGTCCGGTGAGACCGCACCTCGTCCGCGCCATGGAGCGCGTCGCCTCCCACCTCCCGCGGGAGGACGAGGAGGTCATGCGCGCGTGGCGCCTGATCGCGGTCGCTCTGCGCCGCGGTGAGCGCGCGAGCTCCCAGACGCTCCCCCGGCTCGCCGGCCTGGCCCAGCACGCGGTGCTCGCGCGCGAGCTGCTCGACCAGCTCGTCCCGGCGCTGCCGCCGACCCTCTACGCGACCGCGGCAGACGCCCGGACGCACATCGTCGCGATCCTCAGCGCGCTGTCGCCGGGGACCGACTCGGAGCCGCCCGAGCGCGGCATGGAGACCTGACCATGACGAAGATACTCGAACCGTGGCGGTGGCCGATCGCCGTCGTCCTGAGCGTCGCGCTCGCGTCGCTCGCCGCCCTTTTCCTCGTCGGCCCGCAGATGGGCGTCGATCCGGAAGTGCTCACGGACCTGAAGCGCTGGGTCTCCGGCGGCGCGGCTGCGCTCGGCGCCCTCCTCCTCCCCGCGCTGAAGGCCTGGCTCACCGCCGACTCCGACGGCGACGGCCGGCCCGACTGGATCGACCCGACTCCTCGAGGCGGCCCGCCCGACACCCTCGTCGCGCTCCTCGTCGCCGGCGCCATGGTGCTCGGCGCCGGCCTCCTGCAGGCGTGCGGGTCGAAGGCGGATCAGCATCGGACGCTGAACTGGATCACCCGCGTCGGCGACCCGAGCTACGAGCTCGTCGTCCAGGCCTGCGACGAGATGCGCGACTACGTAGTCGACCGCGACGGCCACACCGAGGAAGAGGACCGCGAGCTCATGGGCGAGATCAACGGCGTGTGTGACCGCGCCGTCGCTTCCTTCGAGGTCCTGATCCACACCCAGCACGGCGCGCGGGCCGCGATCGAGGCCGGCGTCGAAGGCGTCGCGGTCGAGGCGGTCGCCCGAGCGCTGGCCATCTGGCGCGAGCTGCAGGCGGTGGTCGACGGGATCGAGGTCCGCAACGCGCGCACGGCCGGAGGTGAGGCGTGAGCATCAGCGAGCAGGAGATTCAGACGGCCGAGGCCGTCGCGCGCATCGCCGGCGCCGTGGCGCCCGACCTCTTCCGGTGGATCGCCGAGCTGTTCCGGCAGGGGCACACCGAGGAGGAGGTCCTCGAGATCGTGAACATCCAGTCCCGGCGCGAGCGCTACGAGCGGGAGCGGGCCGAGGACGTGGCCGCGCTCGACGCGAAGCACGCCGGCGTCAGCGTCGTCGTCAACGGGCGGCGCGTCGAGGTCCCGGCCCGCGCGACCTACGAGCAGCTCGTGGCGGCGGCCGGCTCGGCAGGGCAGCCGACGGTCATCGTCCGAGGCGCGGGCGAGAGCAAGAGCGTCCTGCCGGGGCAGACCACCCACCTCTTCGCCGACGCGATCGTCAACGTCGCGCACACGGGCGACGCGTGAACACGCTCCGCGCGGGGCAGGGCGAGCGCGGAGCGCCTCGCCGGCGCCCGATCTGGGTCTCGGGCCCGGACGAGCCGGCGGGGCACCCCCCGCGGCCGCGTGAGCACCTCCGCGGGCGCCTGGGCACCCTCGGAGACCTCCTGCAGCTCCGCGCCGATCAGACCCGGGAGCGGCAGACGTGACCGCCCTCGTCACCATCCCGCGCGCCGAGTCGCTCGAGCACGCGGTGGACCAGGGGCCGCGCTGGCGTCCGGTCGCGGACCTCGGGGAGGGCCCCCACCTCTACGGCGACGGCCGGCCGATGCGCGTGGTCGTCAGCTGTCCGGCCGGGCAGCTCCTCGGCCTGCCGCACGACGTCGGCGACGACGGCCGCGTCAGCCCGTCGATCGTCTGCCGGTGCGGGTGCGG
>Ga0310345_10000436_pt1 | contig 63712 bp, 56 predicted proteins | sample HC15DNA20500_MG_FD_204667 | JGI IMG/M metagenome (GOLD analysis project Ga0310345, IMG submission 204667) | Marine microbial communities from station ALOHA, North Pacific Subtropical Gyre - HC15-DNA-20-500_MG | ecosystem: Environmental > Aquatic > Marine > Oceanic | place: Pacific Ocean: North...
CAACCGAATTGCTTGACGACCATAGAGCGTTGGAACCACCTGATCCCATCCCGAACTCAGCAGTGAAACGACGCATCGCCGATGGTAGTGTGGGGTCTCCCCATGTGAGAGTAGGTCATCGTCAAGCGCCTATCCCAAGCCCCCGACTCGCGTAAGCTGGTCGGGGGTTTGCTTTTGCGCAGAGAAAATGCTTGGACGGCCACTGGTTTGTTGAGGCCGATAAGTCACCGCAGCTACTCCTTTGGCGGAGGCCCTGCGTAGCAACCTCTGTGCATGAATCACGCGGGCAAAACGCGTAAAATTGCGCGCTTCGTCGCGATCAGATCACGAGTGCATACAGTGGAAATATTCAAAGAATTCACATTCGAGTCGGCGCACCGTTTGCCGCACGTACCGCAAGGACACAAATGCGGGCGGCTGCATGGCCACTCCTTCCGTGTTGCCTTGTATATAAGTGGGCCAGTGGATCCACATACTGGTTGGATTCGGGATTTCGGTGAGCTGAAATCCATCTTCAAACCGCTCTACGAGCGTTTGGATCACAACTATCTGAACGACATTCCCGGTCTGGAAAACCCCACCAGCGAGAACCTGGCGAAATGGATCTGGAACGAGCTGAAGCCGCTGCTTCCAGAGCTTTCCCGCGTCCGCATTCACGAGACCTGCACAAGCGGTTGTGAATACCGGGGGGAGTGATCATCGCGTTGGGTTTTGTCTGCTCAGTAAAAAGCTGGTACCGCTAACGCCGAGCCAGTGATAGGGAACGGCTACTGACAACTCAGATTACGCTCATCCGTCTTGAATGTGCCGTTCCGATTTTGACAGTTCTGCGCAGTTGCTGCAGAGTGCGGCGCTTTTCTACGCGACTTGGTCGTTTATACGGAGATTTGAAATGAACGCAGTTGTTGCGGCGGTCGGCATCATGCTGGTCTTGAGCCTTTGCCGCGTGCACGTGGTCGTTGCACTTATTGCCGGGGCCATGGCCGGTGGGTTGATTGGCGGGTTGGGTATCGAAGGCAGCCTCGCCGCTTTCAACAAGGGCCTGGGTGGTGGAGCGACAGTGGCGTTGTCATATGCTCTGCTTGGTGCGTTCGCCGTAGCCATCGGCAAGAGCGGTCTGGCCCACGCGCTTGCCGACAAGGCTCTGGCTTTGGTCGGAAAGCAAGGCAGCCAGGGCACCGGTGCGGTGAAGTGGATGATGATCGCACTTCTGCTGGCGGTAGCGATCTCGTCCCAGAACATCCTGCCGATTCATATTGCGTTTATTCCTTTGCTGGTTCCGCCGTTACTTTACGTACTGTCGAAGATGAAGATCGACCGGCGCCTGATTGCCTGTGTGCTCGCGTTCGGGCTGATTACTCCTTACATGTTTCTTCCGGTTGGGTTCGGCAACATCTTCCTCAATGAGATTCTGCTGGCCAACGTTGCCAAAAGCGGTGTGGATGTAACCGGCATCAAGGTCACCCAGGCGATGCTGATCCCAGCTTTGGGCATGTTGTCGGGGCTGGCGATCGCCTTCTATAGCTACCGCAAGCCGCGTGAATATGACCTTGCTCGCATCGAGCAGGTGGAGCCCAGTTCGGTACGTTACAGCCCACTGACCTTGGTGGTGGCAGGCATTGCCGTTGCTGCGGCGTTCGTTATTCAGCTGTGGCTGGACTCGATGATTCTCGGCGCACTTGCAGGGTTCGTGATCTTCTCGGTCTCCGGTGTGGTGCGCTGGCGGGAAGCGGATGACCTGTTTACCGACGGCATGAAAATGATGGCCATGATCGGCTTCATCATGATTGCCGCCGCCGGTTTCGCTGAAGTGATGCGTGAAACCGGTGAGGTGAAACTGCTGGTAGACGCATCTACTGCGTGGATCGGCAACAGCAAGGCCATCGGCGCCCTGTTGATGCTTCTGGTCGGTTTGCTCGTCACGATTGGCATCGGCTCTTCTTTCTCGACCGTGCCAATCATCGCCGCCATTTTCGTGCCGCTTGGCGTCGAGCTGGGCTTCAGCCCCTTGGCGATCGTGAGTCTCGTTGGCACAGCCGGCGCGCTCGGCGATGGTGGTTCCCCAGCATCCGATTCCACGCTTGGGCCAACGGCCGGTCTGAATGCCGACGGTCAGCATAACCATATCTGGGACACCGTCGTGCCGACCTTCCTGCACTACAACCTGCCGCTGCTCGCATTCGGCTGGCTGGCAGCGATGACCCTCTGAACAGAAGAGAAGGGCCGTTCGGACAACAACGGCCCCTGTCGCGAATCAGTCGTCTGGCCCGCACTCGCGCTCTCGCTCGTTGACTAAACAGAACGATACGCAGCGACAGGGTCAACAATGGTCAACTCGACGCTCGAGCAGAAAGTCTTCCTCGCGCTGCTGGTAGTGGTTTCCCTGGCGTTCGGCTGGATTCTGTTGCCGTTCTATGGAGCAGTCTTCTGGGCGGTCATTCTCGCCATCATCTTTGCACCCTTGCAGCGCTACCTTTACCGGCGGTTCAGTCAGCGCCGCAATCTGACGGCATTGTTTACCTTGCTGGTCTGCCTGCTGGTTGCCGTGCTACCTGTCATTCTGATTACGGGCATGCTGGTTCAGGAAGGCGCGACCCTCTACAAGCAGATAGAGAGCGGCGAGCTGGACATTGGTCGCCTCGTATCGGGTCTGCGGGAGCTGTTACCTCAATCGGTCCAGCTGCAGCTTCAGCGCTTCGGCTTCGGCGATCTGGACTCCATGCGGGAGCGGCTGGCATCGGGTGCGCTCGAGGGCAGTCAGTTTCTCGCCACCAAGGCGTTCAGCTTCGGTCAGGGGACGTTTCAGTTCCTTATCAGCTTCTTCGTGATGTTGTATCTGCTGTTCTTTTTCATCCGGGACGGTCGAGAGCTGGTGGCACGGATCAGAAAGGCCATTCCGCTCAGCGATGCCCAGAAAAGGCGCCTTTTCAACAAGTTCACCCGTGTGGTACGTGCGACGGTGAAGGGCAACATTCTGGTCGCCGTCACTCAGGGGGCTCTGGGCGGAATCATCTTCGCCATACTCGGCATATCCGGCGCGCTGCTTTGGGGTGTGTTGATGGCGTTTCTGTCGTTGCTCCCCGCGGTGGGGGCTGGACTGATCTGGACGCCCGTCGCCATCTACTTTCTGATGACCGGGGCGATCTGGCAGGGGGTGATTCTCACACTCTATGGCGTGCTGGTGATCGGCCTGGTGGACAACATTCTCAGGCCCATCCTGGTGGGCAAAGACACCAAGATGCCCGATTACGTCGTGCTGATCTCGACGCTGGGCGGTCTGGCGCTTTTCGGTTTGAACGGGTTCGTGATCGGTCCGCTGGTGGCGGCTTTGTTCATATCGACATGGGGGCTGTTCACTTCACCTGAAGAGCCCCCACCGGGTCAATGATTGCCGACGCGGGGGAGGCCTGGCGCTCGCCAGGCCCCTTGGCGTTTACATCAGGCGCTTACCATCTTCACGAGTGATGATGACGGTGGCCGAGCGCGGACGCCGACCGGCGCCGTCTGGCCAGGTGCTCGTGTAGTTCGTCGAGGTCGAACCCTCACCCGGATGCTGGATGTTCACGAAGAGCGTGCGGAAGTCTGGCGTTGCCGTGATTCCTGTCACCTCGGCACCCAGCGGGCCGACCAGGAAACGCTTGGTTTCACCTGTTCTCGGGTCGGAAACCAGCATCTGGTTGTTGCCAAACGGACCGGAGCTCAACTGACTGCCGCTCATGTCGGTCTGGATCCACAGGCGCCCTTCATCGTCGAACCACAATCCATCGGGGCTGGCCAGGATATTCGTGGCGTCCAGCGCACGGCCTTTCGGGCTCCGGCTGTTTTCCTCGGGGCCGGCGAGCAGGTAGATATCCCAGGTGAATCGGGTGCCGGCAAAATCCCGGCTCGCTTCGCGCCAGCGAATGATATGGCCGAACGCATTCGGTGAACGCGGGTTGGCCGCATCGGACTGCTGGCGACCGCTGTTGTTGGTGAGCGTGAAATACACCTCACCCGCGTCAGGATGTACCGCACCCCATTCCGGGCGATCCATTTTCGTTGCACCAACGATATCGGCGGCCAGACGGGTATTGATCAGCACCTCTCCCTGATCGGCGAACCGAACGCCAGCGGCCTTGCAGGCGCGCTGAAACGCAGGGTTGGCATGATCCAGCGCCAGCCAGTCGCCACTGCCATCCGGGTTGAAACGCGCCACGTAGAGGACGCCATCGTCCAGCAGGCGCCCGTCGCTGCGCTGAGGCCGATATTTGTCGCGGCTGACGTACTTGTAGATGTACTCGTTCTGCGAGTCATCTCCGGAATAGCAGACAACGGGACGGCCGGGCTTTACTGGGGCGAACACCAGGCCTTCGTGAGCGAAGCGGCCTAAGGCGGTGTGCTTGACGGGAGTAGAGGTAGGATCGAATGGGTCGATCTCCACGATCCAGCCGAAGGTGTTCGGCTCGTTTCGATAATCACCACTGGCGTCTGCTGCGGTCCGCGTTGCGTTGAAGCGCTCGAACTCGTCGCCCGCGACTGTCTCCCATCCGTAGCGGCCACTACCACGCACGCCGTAGCGGCTGAGCTCACGTGGAAGCTCGGAATCAGCACTGGCGAAGTAACCGGCCCAGTTTTCTTCGCAGGTCAGGTAGGTGCCCCAAGGTGTATGGCCATTGGAGCAGTTGTTGAGCGTGCCACGGGTTGAAGTTCCACTCGGGCTGTAGCGGGTTCGCATCAAGGCATGGCCTCGTGCGGGTCCTTCGATGCGCATCGGCGTCGCACCGGTAATACGTCGATTGCGTGAGCTGGGCAGCACGGACCACTCGCCCCGGGGGCCACGACGAATCTCGACTACCGAGACGCCGTGAGCATTGATCTCCTTGCGGACCTCGTCGACATTGACGCGCTTGCCATCCACGACGGTCGGACCGTTAGGGTGGAGCAGGGGGGCATCGATGTACTCGTGATTGAGGACCAGCAAGCCGTGGTCGCTCTGCCGACCGCCCAGCCTCGCATTCATGGGGAAGAAGTGCATTCCGTCGTGGTGCATGCCGACCTGTTGGGCCTGATCTTCCGCATTGTTGCTGGCGTCTTCCAGCCAGGCTGGGTAGCGTCCGGTTATCGGGGTACCCCAGGGAATGAAGGTGGTCGCGGTATAGCCAGCGGGTACAGTGATGGTGTCGGCTCGGGTAACAGCCACTGGCGCAAAGGGCAGGCGGGTACGACGTCTGAACGGAACATCCTTGATGCCACGGGCCATCGGCTCTGCCGCTTGCGCGAGGCCGGGAAGGGATGCGCCGAGAAAGGCCAGGGCGCCCATGGCTGCGCCGCCCGCGAGGACTTTGCGTCGGCCGAGGGAAATCACATCCTGGATATGCGGATTCGTCGAATGGTTACTGGGCAACTCGTCCCCGTTGCCGAACAGAATGTCGTTGTTCTCAGTAATCACGGCGCAGCTCCATAACGATTGTTGTCGGAGCCATGACGCTAAGGTTCGAATGCGACAAGAGAATGACAGTGGGGCGCGGGCCGACGAAGCGTAACCGTGCACAGCTCAATCCGTCGCAAAAAAAAGCCCCGGCTCACGCCAGGGCTTTTTTCACACCGCAGCCAGAGCGGCTGCGAACCTGTTCTTAGTGGAATTGGTTCATGGTGTTGTCTTTGCCGCTTGCCTTCAGAGCAGCTTCGCCAGCGAAGTACTCCTTGTGGTTGTCGCCGATGTCAGAGCCAGCCATGTTCTGGTGCTTGACGCAGGCGATACCCTGACGCAGTTCCTGACGCTGCACGCCCTTCACGTAGGCCAGCATGCCTTCTTCGGCGAAGTAGCCCTTGGCCAGGTTGTCGGTGGACAGCGCGGCGGTGTGGTAGGTCGGCAGGGTGATCAGGTGGTGGAAGATGCCGGCGTGAGCGGAACCGTCCTTCTGGAAGGTACGGATCTTCTCATCAGCGATCTGAGCCAGTTCGGTCTCGTCGTACTCGACGCTCATCAGCTTGGTGCGATCGTAGGCGGACACGTCCTTGCCTTCGGCAACCATGGCATCGAATACCTGCTGACGGAAGTTCAGGGTCCAGTTGAACGACGGGCTGTTGTTGTAAACCAGCTTGGCGTTCGGGATGACTTCGCGGATGCGGTCAACCATGGCCTTGATCTGGCCAACGTGCGGCTTCTCGGTTTCGATCCACAGCAGGTCAGCGCCGTTCTGCAGGGAGGTGATGCAGTCCAGGACGCAACGGTCTTCGCCAGTGCCCTTGCGGAACTGGAACAGGTTGGACGGCAGACGCTTCGGACGCAGCAGCTTGCCTTCACGCTTGATCACGACGTCGCCGTTGCCCAGCTCGGCTTCGGAGATCTCTTCGCAGTCCAGGAAGGAGTTGTACAGGTCGCCCAGGTCGCCCGGCTCTTTGGTCACGGCGATCTGCTTGGTCAGACCGGCGCCCAGGGAGTCAGTACGAGCAACGATCACGCCGTTGTCGATGCCCAGCTCGAGGAAGGCGTAACGAACGGCAGCGATCTTGGCGAGGAAGTCGGCGTGCGGAACGGTCACTTTACCGTCCTGGTGGCCGCACTGCTTCTCGTCGGAAACCTGGTTTTCGATCTGGATGCAGCAAGCGCCTGCTTCGATCATGCGCTTGGCCAGCAGATAGGTGGCTTCCGGGTTACCGAAGCCAGCGTCGATGTCTGCGATGATCGGGACGATGTGAGTTTCGTAGTTGTCGATCTGGCTCTGGATCTCGGCAGCCTTGGCGGAATCGCCGGCCTCACGAGCAGCGTCCAGAGCGGTGAACAGCAGGTCCAGTTCACGGCTGTCAGCCTGACGCAGGAAGGTGTACAGCTCTTCGATCAGGTCGGAAACGGCAGTCTTCTCGTGCATCGACTGGTCCGGCAGCGGGCCGAACTCGGAGCGCAGAGCAGCGACCATCCAGCCGGACAGGTAGAGGTAGCGCTTGTTGGTGGTCTTCAGGTGCTTCTTGATGGAGATCAGCTTCTGCTGACCAATGAAGCCGTGCCAGCAGCCGAGGGATTGCGTGTAGACAGACGAGTCGGCGTCGTACTCGGCCATGTCCTTGCGCATGATGTCGGCGGTGTACTGAGCGATTTCCAGACCGGTCTTGAAGCGGTTCTGGGCGCGCATGCGAGCGACGGACTCAGGGTTGATGGCGGCCCAGCTGCTGCCGTATTGCTCTTTCAGGGCGGCAACTGCCTTGATGTCGTCTTGATATGCGGACATGTTCAATCCTTCAAAAATAAGTGTGGTTGAGCACCGACTTTTTCCCACCGAACCTACGTGCTATCGCTGATCAGTGCGGGCAACACGCGGCAGAGCGTCGAAATATCGACCGGGACGAGGATTGAACCAAGGAGAAGGGGGGATACGACCGCCGGGCTGGCTGGTTCCGGTTGCTGCGCCCACAGCCGGCGTGGCTGCCGTGTGCGCTACAACAACGAGAAGCTGGTCAGACTGGCTGATGCGTCAATCGCTACCCCGTCCCTCGGGACGACTCGTTCCAGTCGCAACCTCGTCAGTCCGCCTTGTGGGCAGTACAGTCACGGAACGGCTCGGCTGGTTGGCTGGAGCACGCCCCGGAGACCCTTGCCAGGGCCCCTGGTTAGCGGGAGCGGGCCAATAATGCGCCGCTGTTTTTTCATCGTCAATGGTTTTGTAGTGTTTTTTTTAGACCACTACATCTTTCTGCGCGTCAGCAGTGGTTCAGTCGAGAACATCTACTTTCAGGCGCATCGAAAGGTTCTGGCTGCCCTGGGTGGAATAGCGACGCAGCGTGCCGCGCTGATCAGAACTTGCGCTTTCATCGACACCGCCCACGGTGATCCATTCGCCGACACGCCCACTGACGCGGGTATCGGCATTCTGCACTTCGACGACGCCACTGCGGCCCTGAGCGAGTCGGTCGCGGCTGCTGCTGATACTGATCTGCACGCGATCGCCATGCACCGTGGCGGTGGCGAAGAAGCCACGCAGAACGTCACGATACTGGGTTTGCTGATAGATCTGGCCATAGCCATCGGTGCCCTGAGTCGTCAACGGAACACTCTGGCCAACCTGAATGAGCGCGGGATAGCCCTCGCTGGCCTGGATCTGCTGAATGCCACCGTCCCGGCTGTTGGTACTGCGACGAATGATGCGAACCTGGTCCCTGCCTCCGATCTCGCCGCGGCCCGTTTCGAACTCCACGTCGCCGGCGCGTACCGAGCCGTCTACCCGATATCCTCCCGTCGAGCTGCTAGCCGAGTCTTGGGTATCGACGCTGATCAACAGGCGTTTGGGGGCTACATCCAGCTGATCGACCACTTGCCGCAGCTCGCGGATTAGGGAATCCGGTGCATTGACGATGAGTTGATTGCCGTATGCGGTGACGCGGCCCTGGCCGCCCAGTACCGATTCGGCTACCGGGAGCACATCCTCGGCCATGCGGTTGTTGAGCTGAATGACTTCGGTTGCCGCTTGCAGTGGCAGACAGATGCTGAGCGCGACGGCCAGCAGCGCGATACGAGGGTTCATAACAGAAAACTCCGCAGATTTGCGTCCGATAGGCCATGATCCCATGCCTTGTCGAACTCCGACTGGCGTATACGCACGCGGGCAGGGTCGTGGTACAGGGCAAAGCCAGCATACTGGTCAGTCTTGGGGCGCTCCAGCAGGCCACAACTGTCGACGATCAGATAGGTACCATTTTGCTCGGGATAGTCGGGGTTCAGCTTGCGGATATGTACATTGCTGGTCAGCCGGCGGGCAAGCTGAAGAAAGCGATGGCCGTCCCTCACTGCGCGAGTGGGATCGCCGACGAGGATGCGCAGCTGGTTGTGGGGATGGGCCAGCAGGAGACGAGTGCAGGCGTGCTGGATGCTGCTGTGGTGATAGAGCCAGGGTTCGAGATCGGTGCTGTAGATACACACCAAGCGGCTCGCCTGTTGCAGCATGGCCAGGACATGCTGACGAACCTCGCTCGCTTTGTCGAAGGGCTGTATGCCGACATCTTGTCCGAGAAGGAAGGTAGCCGCCATCCAGGCTTCAGGCTCGGGCAGGTCGGTGGGTGGATTGTGAACGGCGAAGCGTCCCGGGGAGTGAAAATCGATAGCCGGCAGCTCGATCTGCTCACTTCGCTCTTCCGGGACGTCGTCGCTCATTTCGCCTCACTGGCTCCGGCGGAGCATGTCTACGTGGGGAATTCCAGCTTCGATGAACTCGTCGCTGACGACCTCGAAGCCGAGACGCTCGTAGAACGCGGTGGCATGAACCTGCGCAGTCAGCGTTTGCTCGGTCAAGCCGCGACGCTCAGCTTCGGCAATGACCGCATGCATCAGCGCGTCGCCAACGTTCATGCCGCGCCAGTCGCGCAGTACCGCTACGCGACCGATCTGCCCGTCGGCCAGAAGCCGTGCGGTACCGATCGGATACCCTCCCTCGAGCGCGAGGAAGTGCACTGCTTCGGCATCGTCGGCGTCCCACTCCTGCTCGGGCGGAACGGCCTGCTCGGCGATGAACACGGCCTCGCGGATGCGCCGTAATTCGGCATTGTCCTGCTGCCAGTCGGCGATCCGTACCTGAACGCTATTCATCAGCAAACTCCAGACTTCCTTGCTTGACCAGCTCGCACAAGAGGCTGCGGCCATCCTCATCCCCCAGCCACTGACCGACGTTGTCGACATGCAGCGCGTCGGCCGAACAGAGCAACCTCAACAGTTCGCGCAGCTTAGAGGGGAGCAGGCGGCTCTGACCACTGGCGAACAGTAGCAGGCCGATATCCACTTCGCTCCAGGCCAGTCGGGCCGCCGGATTGCGTACCAGTATCGCGCCGTCCTCCAGTGCCGACAGAAGTTCGTCCTCGCCGAGCTCCGGGCCTTCGACACGCTCCGGATAGCGTGGCTCGGTCATGAACTGGCCGAACCAGGTGAGCAGCAGACGCTCATCGCTCATATGCTCCGCGAGTAGAGCCTTCAGCCGATCCAGGGCATCGCTCTGGATCTGGAAAGGGTCATCGCTGGGTTGTAGGTCGGCATCACTGTACCGCTCTTCGTCCGGCAGGAACTGTGCGAGGAAGTCGGTGAAGTGGGTCAGGACTTCGGCGGCGCTTGGGGCGCGGAAGCCGACCGAATAGGTCATGCAGGCGTCCTCGGCGGTGCCGAAGTGAGCGAGGCGGGGCGGCAGGTAAAGCATATCGCCCGGTTCCAGCACCCATTCATCAGTTCCCTGGAACTCGGCGAGGATGCGCAGATCGCCATGGGCGAGCATCGGGCTTTCGCTGTCGCACATCTGCCCGATGCGCCAGCGGCGCTGGCCATGGGCCTGCAGCAGGAATACATCGTAGTTGTCGAAATGAGGCCCGACGCCGCCGCCCGGAGCGGCATAGCTGATCATCACATCGTCGATGCGCCAGTTCGGCAGAAAGCGGAAATGTTCGATCAGTTCGGCGACGTCCGGTACGAGCTGATCGACCGCCTGCACCAGCAATGTCCAGTCACGCTCCGGCAGTTGCTGGTAAGTGTCCTCGCTGAACGGACCGCGGCGCAGTTCCCAGGGGCTTTCGCCGTGCTCGATGACCAGGCGGGACTCGACGTCTTCCTCGAGCGAGAGACCAGCCAGTTCGTCGGGCGAGATGGGGCTCTGAAAGCCCGGGATGGCCTGGCGGATCAGCAGCGGCTTCTTCTGCCAGTAATCGCGCAGGAATTCCCGGGCACTGATGCCGCCCAGAATTTGAAGTGGAATATCAGAAGTCATGCGTAACACCTTGCTCTATATGGCAGAGCTGAAAATAAAAACGCCCGGCACAGCCGGGCGTGCAGGCATGGGGGCGATCAGATGCGCTTGGCCTGAGCGGCAGCGTTGCCGATGTAGCTTGCCGGCGTCAGCTTGCGCAGCTCCGCCTTGGCTTCGGCCGGAATGTCGAGGCCGTCAATGAAGGCCTGCAGCGCGTCGGGCGTAATGCCTTTGCCGCGGGTCAGATCCTTCAGCTTTTCATAGGCATTCTCCACGGCATAACGACGCATGACGGTCTGTACCGGCTCGGCCAGCACTTCCCAGCAGGCATCGAGGTCTTCGGCGATGCGGGCAGCGTTGAGCTCCAGCTTGCCGATGCCTTTGAGGCTCGCCTCGTAGGCGATGACGCTGTGGGCGAAGCCGACGCCCAGGTTGCGCAGGACGGTGGAGTCGGTCAGATCGCGCTGCCAGCGGGAAATCGGCAGCTTGCTGGCCAGGTGCTGGAACAGTGCGTTGGCGATGCCGAGGTTGCCTTCGGAGTTCTCGAAGTCGATCGGGTTGACCTTGTGCGGCATGGTCGAGGAGCCGATCTCGCCGGCAACGGTCTTCTGCTTGAAGTAACCGAGAGAGATGTAGCCCCAGATGTCGCGATCGAAGTCGATGAGGATGGTGTTGAAGCGTGCGATGGCGTCGAACAACTCGGCGATGTAGTCGTGCGGCTCGATTTGTGTGGTGTAGGGGTTCCACGACAGGCCCAGATCACCCTCGATGAATTCACGGGCGTTGGCTTCCCAGTCGACGTCTGGGTAGGCGGACAGGTGGGCGTTGTAGTTGCCCACGGCGCCGTTGATCTTGCCCAGCAGCGGCACGGCAGCCACCTGAGCGATCTGCCGCTCCAGGCGATAGACCACGTTGGCCAGTTCCTTGCCAAGGGTAGTCGGGGAGGCCGGCTGACCGTGGGTGCGCGACAGCATCGGCACGTCGGCGAACTGCACGGCCAGGCCGCGGATGGCGTCGGCGAGCTGGCGCATCAGCGGCAGCAGAACGGTGTCACGGCCTTCGCGCAGCATCAGCGCGTGGGACAGGTTGTTGATGTCTTCGCTGGTGCAGGCGAAGTGGATGAATTCGTTGACCTTGGCCAGTTCAGGCAGTTGCTTGGCCTGCTCCTTGAGCAGGTACTCCACGGCTTTGACGTCATGGTTGGTGGTGCGCTCGAATTCCTTGACGCGCTCGGCATGCTCAAGCTGGAAGTCCTCGGCAAGCTGATTCAACAGCGCATTGGCTTCGGCGGAGAAGGGCGCGACTTCCGGAACGCCCGGGTGGGCTGCCAGGCGCTGTAGCCAGCGGACTTCGACCTGGACACGGCAACGAATCAGGCCGAATTCGCTGAAGATCGGGCGCAGGGCGCTGGTTTTGCCGGCGTAGCGGCCATCGACGGGGGAAACCGCCGTGAGCGAGGAAAGCTGCATAGAGGGCATTCTCGGACAGTCGGGCAACGAAAAGGGCGCAGATTATACACGAATGTACCGGCACATCCCGGTCCATTCTCCCCGGTTATCGGTCTTCGCTCTGGGTCGAGCGCAGTCGAGGATAGAGTGCATCGAGCAGCTTGCGCCGGCTGAAGATCAGCTGCCAGCGGTGCCCGCCAAGCTGGCGCCAGAGGCGGGCGGAGCGGATGCCGGCGAGCAGCAGCGCGCGAATCTTGGCGGCATTGTCGGTCTGCTGCAGGTGGCGCATGTCGCCTTGGACCTGGATGCGCTGACGGAAGGTGCTCAGCGTGTCCTGATAGAGTCCGCCGAACGAGGCGACGACATTCTCGTGGGTGATGCCGAAGTGCTCGACCTGCTGTTGAATCTGATCCAGCCGGCTTCCGATGACCTGCAGCATGTCGTCGCGCTTGTCCAGCTGCCGCTCAAGGCCGATCATCGCCAGGGCATAGCGCAACGGCTCCCGCTGCAGGCTGCTGCTGTCGCGTTCCAGCGCGCCGACCAGCGCGCGGTAGCCGTCACGCAGGTTGAGGTCGTCGCCGCCATAGATTTCCAGCGTGGTCTGCGGGTTGCGCGCCAGCAGACTGCCGAGCATGCAGCCGAGCGCGGCATTCGGCACCTGGCCGGTTCGGGCGATGCGGTCGACCAGCGTGGCGGCTTCGAATACCGCCCCAAGCGCGATCAGCTGTTCATCCAGATTACTCATGGGCGGCCCTCGAACCAGGGTTCTGCCCTTTCGATGACGCCGCCGCCGAGACAGACTTCGCCATCGTAGAACACCACCGACTGGCCAGGCGTGACGGCGCGTTGCGGCGCTTCGAACACTGCGCGATAGCCATCGGGCGTCCGTTCCAGCGTGCAAGCCTGGTCGCTCTGGCGATAACGAACCTTGGCGGTCAGCTTGAGCGGGGCGCTGAGGTCCACGGGGTTTACCCAGTAGATCTCGGAAGCCAGCAGCGCGCGCGAGAACAGCCACGGGTGGTCATTTCCCTGACCGACGATCAGCACGTTGCGCTGCAGATCCTTGCTCAGCACATACCAGGGCTCGTCGGAGGCATCTTTGAGGCCGCCAATACCGAGCCCCTGACGCTGGCCGATGGTGTGGTACATCAGGCCGTGGTGACGGCCGATCACCTCGCCGTCGACCGTTTCGATGTTTCCCGGTTGGGCCGGCAGGTACTGCTTGAGGAAATCGCTGAATCGCCGTTCGCCAATGAAGCAGATGCCGGTGGAATCCTTCTTCTTTGCCGTGGCCAGGCCATGCTTCTCCGCAATCGCGCGGACCTCGGGCTTCTCCAGCTCGCCGACGGGAAACAGCGTCTTGGCCAGCTGCTCGCCTCCGACGGCATGCAGGAAGTAGCTTTGGTCCTTGTTGGGGTCGAGGCCCTTGAGCAGTTCGCTGCGGCCATCGCGGTCGCGACGCCGCACGTAATGGCCAGTGGCGATGAGGTCGGCACCGAGCATCAGGGCGTAATCGAGGAACGCCTTGAACTTGATTTCCCGGTTGCAGAGGATGTCCGGGTTCGGCGTGCGCCCGGCCTTGTATTCGGCGAGGAAGTGCTCGAACACGTTGTCCCAGTACTCGGCAGCAAAGTTGGCGGTGTGCAGCTTGATGCCGATGCGGTCACACACGGCCTGGGCATCGGCCAGGTCTTCCTTGGCGGTGCAGTACTCCGTGCCGTCGTCCTCTTCCCAGTTCTTCATGAACAGGCCTTCGACCTGATAGCCCTGTTCGAGCAGCAGGAGAGCGGAAACGGACGAGTCGACGCCGCCGGACATGCCAACGATAACGCGGGTGTTTTCCGGGGCGGAGAGGGTCGCAACAGACATAGAAGTACGCCAGGATTTTGCAAAGGGGCGAATTCTATCAGCTGATGCTGGCGTGACGAAGGTGTGATCAGTTTCGAATGACGTCAAGCGGATGCAGCGGTCCGGCCAGATAGTCATCGATGCAGCGCGGAACCAGCTCGCTGCGCCAGCGCTCGGGTTGCTGTGCCAGCTCCTCGCGGCTCAACCAGCGGGCCGCGACGATGCCATCGTCGAGTGATCGTTGCGCATCGTGGCGCAGGGCCTTGGCGGCAAAACACACGCGCTGATAGGTGACGCCGTTGCTCGGGGCGGTATACAGGTAGATGCCGACCAGACCGGTGAGCTCGACCTCCCAGCCCGTTTCCTCCAGCGTTTCCCGAATGGCGGCCTCGCGCAGATTCTCGTTGGCCTCCAGGTGGCCGGCGGGTTGGTTGAGCACCAGGCGGCCTGCCTTGAGCTCCTCCACCAGGAGGAAGCGGCCCTGGTCTTCGATTACGGTCGCGACGGTGATGTGGGGTTGCCAATCCATGGAGATGCCTTGTGCAAATGAAGCGATCATAGCAGCAGCTAGACCGCTGAAAGCACGAACCCCGGCGCAAGGCCGGGGTTCGTATTGACGCTCAGGTGTCGACTCAGGCGTTCAGCGCGGCCAGGGCAGCGTTGAAGGTGGCGCTGGGGCGCATCACCTTGCTGGTCAGCTCCGGATTGGAACGGTAGTAGCCGCCGATGTCGACCGGCTTGCCCTGTACGGCCGCCAGCTCGGCGACGATGGCCGCTTCCTGCTCGGTCAGGGTCTTGGCCAGCGGGGTGAAGTGGGCCTTCAGCTCGGCGTCTTCGTCCTGCGCCGCCAGGGCCTGCGCCCAATACAGCGCCAGGTAGAAGTGGCTGCCGCGGTTGTCGATCTGGCCGACCTTGCGTGCCGGAGACTTGTTGTTGTCCAGCAGCTTGCCGGTCGCCTGGTCCAGGGTCTTACCGAGGATTTTCGCCTTGCTGTTGCCGGTCTTGATGCCGGTCTCCTCCAGCGAAACCGCCAGAGCGAGGAATTCACCCAGCGAATCCCAGCGCAGATAGTTCTCTTCCACCAGTTGCTGCACGTGCTTCGGTGCGGAACCACCGGCGCCGGTCTCGTACATGCCGCCGCCGGCCATCAGCGGAACGATGGACAGCATCTTGGCCGAGGTGCCCAGTTCCATGATCGGGAACAGGTCGGTCAGGTAGTCGCGCAGCACGTTGCCGGTGACGGAGATGGTGTCCTTGCCGCGGATCATGCGCTCCATGCTCAGGCGAATGGCCTCGTTGTAGCCCATGATGCGAATGTCCAGGCCGCTCAGGTCGTGCTCCTGCAGATAGGTTTCGACCTTCTTCTGCAGTTGCATGTCGTGGGCACGCTCCGGGTCCAGCCAGAATACGGCCGGGGTGTTGGACTGGCGGGCGCGGGTAACGGCCAGCTTGACCCAGTCGCGGATCGGCGCGTCCTTGGTCTGGCAGGCGCGCCAGATGTCGCCTTTCTCGACTTCGTGCTGCATCAGCACGGTGCCATCGGCCAGCACGACGCGCATGGTGCCGTCGGCGTGCATTTCGAAGGTCTTGTCGTGCGAGCCGTATTCTTCAGCCTTCTGCGCCATCAGACCGACGTTCGGCACGCTGCCCATGGTGACCGGGTCGAAGGCGCCGTTGGTTTTGCAGAAGTTGATCATTTCCTGATAGATGCGGGCGTAGGTGCTCTCCGGCATCACCGCCTTGGTGTCCTTCTGCTTGCCGTCCTTGCCCCACATCTGGCCGGAGTTGCGAATCATCGCCGGCATGGAGGCGTCGACGATGACGTCGCTCGGGATGTGCAGGTTGGTGATGCCCTTGACCGAGTCGACCATCGCCATTTCCGGACGGTGGCTGTAGACCTCATGGATGTCATGCAGGATTTCTTCCTGCTGCGAAGCCGGCAGGGACTTGATCTTGTCGTAGACGCTGCTGATGCCGTTGTTCGGGTTGACGCCCAGTTCCTTGAACAGGTCGCCGTACTTGTCGAACACATCCTTGTAGTAGACGCTCACGGCATGGCCGAAGACGATCGGGTGGGAGATCTTCATCATGGTCGCCTTGACGTGCAGCGACCACATCACGCCGGTTTCCTTACAGTCCTGCAGGGTATCTTCGAAGAAGGCGCGCAGCTTGTTGCAACTCATGAACATGCCGTCGAGCACTTCGCCTGCCTGCAGGGCGAGCTGCTTCTTGACCTCGACCTTGCCGTCCTTGCCGACGAACTCGATGCGCACGTCACCGGCTTTTTCCATGGTGATCGACTGTTCGCTGGAGAAGAAGTCGCCGCCGCGCATGTAGTCGGCGTGTGACTGCGACGCCTTGCTCCACTTGCCCATCGAATGCGGGTGCTTGCGGGCATAAGCTTTGACGGCGGCCGGAGCGCGGCGGTCGGAGTTGCCTTCGCGCAGCACCGGGTTCACGGCGCTACCGAGAACCTTGCTGTAACGTGCGCGCGCATCTTTTTCGGCGTCGGTTTGCGGATCTTCAGGGAAGTTGGGAATGTTGTAACCCAGGGCCTGCAGTTCGGCGATGGCTGCCTTGAGCTGCGGAACGGAGGCGCTGATGTTGGGAAGCTTGATGATGTTGGCGTCGGGCTGATTGGTCAGCTCGGCAAGCTTGGCCAGATCGTCTTCGACTTTCTTGTCGGCATCCAGCTGATCAGCAAAGCCCGCAAGGATGCGCCCTGCAAGAGAGATGTCGCGTGTTTCGACGGAGATGTCAGCGGAGGCTGCGAACGCTTCTACAATGGGAAGAAGCGAATAGGTGGCCAGGGCTGGAGCTTCGTCGGTGAAGGTATAGATGATCTTCGAAGGGGTGGACATTTAGCGTTAACTCTCTTCTTGCTGGGCGTGCACAGAATCCCGAGTGCGCCGGGTAGGCGCCCTAGCTCTCCATCTAGTCGAGCCAGAAGGGGATTCGCCGCGGTGATGATGGATGCACCAATAGAGTGTCGAGCATTTGAACCGCCGAGCCGCGGTGGCAGCGTCAGGGTTCAAGGGGCGGGTCTGGTACAGGCTCGTCCCTTATGACTTGTGAGTCATCGCGGCAGTATACCATCGAGCCCCCCTCCGGCAGAACGGCATTGCACATACGACGAACGAACATGTAGTTTCAGGCAATTCGAGTGGGGTACCCTCGAACGACGATCGATGTCTAACCACGAAGACGGAGTCCAGCATGGGATACCAAAAGATCCAGGTGCCAGCCAGCGGTGACAAAATCACCGTCAACGCCGATAACACCCTGAGCGTTCCTGACAATCCGATCATTCCTTATATAGAAGGGGACGGTATCGGCGTCGACATCAGTCCGGTGATGATCAAGGTCGTGGACGCAGCCGTGCAAAAGGCTTACGGCGGCAAGCGCAAGATCGCCTGGATGGAAATCTTTGCTGGCGAGAAAGCCACTCAGGTCTATGACCAGGACACCTGGCTGCCAAAAGAAACCCTGGAGGCGGTGCGCGATTACGTGGTTTCCATCAAAGGGCCGCTGACCACTCCGGTCGGTGGTGGCATCCGCTCGCTGAACGTCGCGCTGCGCCAGGAGCTCGACCTCTATGTCTGTCAGCGTCCGGTTCGCTGGTTCACTGGCGTGCCGAGTCCTGTGAAGAATCCCGGCGACGTGGACATGGTGATTTTCCGCGAGAACTCCGAAGACATCTATGCAGGTGTTGAATGGAAAGCCGGCTCCCCCGAGGCGGAGAAGGTCATCAAGTTTCTTACCGAAGAAATGGGCGTCAAGAAGATCCGCTTCACCGAGAACTGCGGCATCGGCATCAAGCCCGTCTCGCTGGAAGGCACCAAGCGTCTGGTTCGCAAGGCGCTGCAGTATGCCGTGGACAATGACCGTAGCTCGGTCACTTTCGTCCACAAGGGCAACATCATGAAATTCACCGAGGGTGCGTTCAAGGAGTGGGGCTACGAGGTCGCTCGCGACGAGTTCGGCGCCGAACTGCTCGATGGCGGGCCTTGGATGCAGTTCAAGAACCCCAACACCGGCAAGAACATTGTCGTCAAGGACGCCATCGCCGACGCCATGCTGCAGCAGATCCTGCTGCGTCCTGCGGAGTACGACGTCATCGCCACGCTCAACCTGAACGGTGACTATCTGTCCGACGCCCTGGCGGCTGAGGTTGGCGGTATCGGCATCGCTCCGGGCGCCAACCTGTCCGACACGGTGGCGATGTTCGAGGCGACCCATGGTACGGCGCCCAAGTATGCCGGTCAGGACAAGGTCAATCCTGGTTCGTTGATCCTTTCAGCGGAAATGATGCTGCGCCACATGGGGTGGGTCGAAGCTGCCGACTTGATCATTAAGGGCACTGAAGGTGCCATTGCTGCCAAGACCGTCACTTATGACTTCGAGCGGCTGATGGATGGCGCGCAGCTGATGTCCTGCTCGCAGTTCGGCGATGCAATGATCAGCCACATGTAAGCGAGCGCAGGCAAAAAGGCCGATCGACTGATCGGCCTTTTCATTTGCCCCGGAAGACGTCAGGCGTCGACCGTGGAAGCACCTTGGGCAGCAGCAGGAGTCGTCGCTTCGGACATGGCCTGCTGGGGCCGAATGTCGGTTGCGTGGAGGCCTTTCGGACCCTGCAGGATATTGAACATGACCGCTTGCCCAGCTTTCAGCGTTCTGTAGCCGTCCATCTGGATGGCCGAGTAGTGGGCGAACAGGTCCTCATCGCCGCCGTCTGCTACGATGAAGCCGTAGCCTTTGGCGTTGTTGAACCACTTGACCTTACCGCTTAGCATGCTGTTATCCCTCTGCAAAGGAGTCCATTACTGGAGTAACATCCATTTCATTCCGCGCTTATGCAGCCCGAGGCCTCATGTTGCGCAACCCGTTTGCCGTTGTAGGCACTTACTGTTTGTATCACCGTTTTGCCGATAGTCAAGGCGACTCGTCAGCTGGCTGCGAAGCTGTCCATATTTATCTGGCCCCCGCGCCACGACCTAGAACCGTTATGCGCATGCATGCATTTGCTCAGATTCGACTAACATTCAATCAGGATCGCCCCTTGGGGGACGAAGACGACGCCTCTGGCCTGGCGGTTCAAGAGGCCAAGCCGGAACTCAAGGCACCACCGATGTATAAAGTTGTCATGTTCAATGACGACTACACGCCGATGGATTTCGTCGTCGAGGTACTGGAAGGCATTTTCAATCACGGCAGGGAGCAGGCGACCAAGATCATGCTCGCCGTTCATACCGAGGGGCAGGCCGTCTGTGGGATATATACCCGCGACGTGGCCGAAACCAAAGCGATGCAAGTGAATCAATATGCAAGGGAATGCCAGCACCCGCTGCTTTGTGAGATCGAGAAGGACGGTTAACTCCGACTGCTGGGGATGAGGTGAAAGCTATGTTGAACCGTGAACTCGAAGTCACTCTGAATCTGGCTTTCAAAGAGGCACGTACCAAGCGTCATGAGTTCATGACGGTTGAACACCTCCTGTTGGCCCTACTGGATAATGAAGCGGCTGCTACCGTACTGCGCGCCTGTGGTGCAAGCCTGGATAAGCTCCGGCACGACCTGCAGGAATTCATTGACTCCACCACACCACTCATTCCACAGCACGATGAAGAGCGCGAAACTCAGCCAACCTTGGGTTTTCAGCGCGTTCTGCAGCGTGCCGTATTCCATGTTCAGAGCTCCGGTAAGCGTGAAGTGACCGGTGCCAATGTCCTGGTCGCCATCTTCAGCGAACAGGAAAGCCAGGCGGTCTTTCTGCTCAAGCAGCAGAACGTGGCGCGTATCGATGTCGTCAATTACATCGCCCACGGCATTTCCAAGGTTCCGGGAAATTCCGGTAGCCCCGAGAACGATGCCGACATGCAGGACGAGGATGGTGGCGAGACGGGTGCTTCCAGCAATCCGCTGGATGCCTACGCCAGCAACCTGAACGAGCTGGCGCGCCAGGGACGGATCGATCCGCTGGTCGGGCGCGAGCACGAAGTCGAGCGAGTTGCCCAGATCCTGGCGCGTCGGCGCAAGAACAATCCTTTGCTGGTCGGCGAGGCTGGCGTCGGCAAGACGGCCATTGCCGAGGGGCTGGCGAAGCGGATCGTAGATAACCAGGTACCCGATCTGCTGGGTGACAGCGTCGTGTATTCGCTGGATCTCGGTGCACTGCTGGCTGGCACCAAGTACCGCGGCGATTTCGAGAAGCGCTTCAAGGCGCTGCTCGGGGAGCTGCGCAAGCGGCCTCATGCCATCCTGTTCATCGATGAGATCCACACGATCATCGGCGCCGGTGCGGCATCTGGCGGTGTGATGGATGCGTCCAATCTGCTCAAGCCACTGCTGTCGTCGGGCGAGATCCGCTGCATCGGTTCCACTACGTTCCAAGAGTTTCGCGGCATCTTCGAGAAGGATCGCGCCCTAGCGCGCCGTTTCCAGAAGGTCGACGTCACCGAGCCTTCGGTCGAAGATACCATCGGTATCCTGCGCGGGCTCAAGGGGCGTTTCGAGCAGCATCACAAGATCGAATACAGTGACGAGGCGTTGCGTGCGGCGGCGGAGCTGGCTTCGCGCTATATCAATGATCGGCATATGCCGGACAAGGCCATCGATGTAATCGACGAAGCTGGTGCCTATCAGCGTCTGCAGCCGGAAGGGCAGCGGGTCAAGTGCATCGACGTCGAGCAGGTCGAGGATATCGTAGCGAAGATCGCGCGGATTCCTCCGAAGCACGTCAGCAGCTCCGACAAGGAATTGCTGCGTAATCTTGAGCGCGACCTGAAGCTTACGGTGTTCGGGCAGGACGATGCGATCGACTCGCTGGCGACTGCCATCAAGCTGTCTCGTGCTGGGCTGAAGGCACCGGACAAGCCGGTGGGTTCCTTCCTCTTCGCCGGCCCGACCGGGGTGGGCAAGACCGAAGCGGCACGCCAGTTGGCTCGTGCGTTGGGGGTCGAGCTGATTCGCTTCGACATGTCCGAGTACATGGAGCGCCATACGGTATCGCGCCTGATTGGTGCACCTCCGGGATATGTCGGATTTGATCAGGGCGGTCTGTTGACCGAAGCGATCACCAAGCAGCCACATTGCGTGCTGTTGCTGGATGAAATCGAGAAAGCCCATCCGGAAGTCTTCAATTTGCTGCTGCAGGTGATGGACCACGGCACGCTCACCGACAACAACGGGCGCAAAGCCGATTTCCGAAACGTGATCATCATCATGACCACCAATGCTGGGGCGGAAACCGCGGCGCGGGCGTCCATTGGCTTCACCCTGCAGGATCACGCGTCCGATGCCATGGAAGTCATCAAGAAGAGCTTCACGCCAGAGTTCCGCAACCGTCTGGACACCATCATCCAGTTCGGCCGTCTGAGCCATGATGTCATCAAGAGCATCGTCGACAAGTTCCTGATCGAACTGCAGGCCCAGCTTGAGGACAAGCACGTGACGCTGGAGGTGTCGGATGCCGCCCGTGGCTGGCTGGCGGAGCACGGCTATGATGCACAGATGGGCGCCCGGCCGATGGCCAGGCTGATCCAGGACAAGATCAAGCGGCCGCTGGCCGAAGAAATCCTGTTCGGAGAGCTGGCCGAACACGGCGGTGTGGTGCATATCGATATTCGTGACGGCGAGCCGTTCTTCGAATTCGAAACCACTGCAGAGCTGGCCTGACGGCCATTGAGACGAGCGCCCGGCCTCTGTCGGGCGTTTTCGTTTGTGCGGATTGCTGGCGGTGCGCAATGGCTGGCACAAACAAAAAAGCCCGGTAAGACCGGGCGTTTTTTCTCGCGACTCGCTTAGCGGGCGCGGTAGGTGATGCGACCCTTGCTCAGATCGTAAGGGGTCAGCTCCACGCGAACCTTGTCACCGGTAAGAATCCGGATGTAGTTCTTGCGCATCTTTCCGGAGATGTGCGCAGTAACGACGTGCCCGTTTTCCAACTCCACGCGAAACATGGTGTTGGGCAGGGTGTCGACGACAGTACCTTCCATTTCGAAGCTGTCTTCTTTCGACATTCAGTAAAGTCCTCGGTATTCAGGTAATTGGCCCGTAGATGCACGGGCAAAAGCGGCAAGCATTGTGCCCGAAATGGGTCGATGAGCCAAGGACTTCAGCTGAGCGTTACCCAGCGCTGGTTGACCAAGAGTTCGATGGGCCGATATTCGGTCTTGTAGTTCATCTTCCGGCAGTTCTTGATCCAATAACCGAGATAGACGGCCTTCAGGCCAAGGCGCGCGGCTTCGCCCATCTGCCAGAGAATCGCGTAACGCCCCAGGCTGCGGCGCTCTTCGTCCGGATCGTAGAAGGTGTAAACAGCAGACAAGCCATTGGGCAGGACGTCGGTAACCGCGACGGCCAGCAGCCTGCCGTCGAGCCGGAATTCATAGAAGCGCGAGAATGGCAGGTCGCGCACGAGGAAGGTGTTGAACTGCTCACGGCTGGGTGGATACATGTCGCCATCGGCGTGGCGTTTCTCGATGTAGTTGGCGTAGAGCGCGTACAGTTCTTCGCTGAATGCCGGGCGTACGCCGCGGACCTGCAGGTCGGCGTTGCGCTTGAGGATTCGCTTCTGTTGGCGACTGAGTTCCGGTGCATTCACCGGGATGCGGGCCGGAATGCAGGCCGAGCAGCGCTGGCAGTGGGGCCGATACAGATGGTCCCCGCTGCGACGAAAGCCCATCTCCGAAAGCTCCGCATACACCTGCACGTCCATTGGTTGGCTTGGATCGAGGAACAAGGTGGTGGCCTGTTCGTCGGGCAGGTAGCTGCAAGCGTGGGGCTGGGTGGCGTAGAACTTGAGGCGAGCCAGTGAAGTCATGGTCAACTCTCAGAAATCATGAACCCAGTGTAGGCCAGCTTACCGCGGTCGACTAGGCGCGCCAGTCGGCTGCGCTGGGGCGATCCAGATGCATTGCGAGTGCCTCGGCGAACGCCGCGCGTGGGATGCTGCGAGCGCCGAAGCTCTCCAGGTGGCGCGTCGGCATCTGGCAGTCAATCAATGCGAAACCCCATTCGCGCAGCCGTTCCACCAGAGTGACGAAGCCGACCTTGGAGGCATCGGTGGCGCGGCTGAACATCGACTCGCCGAAAAATAGCTCACCCATCGCCAGGCCGTAGAGTCCGCCGACGAGTTGCCCTTGCTGCCAGACTTCCACCGAGTGCGCGACGCCCATCTCGTGCAGCCTGATATAGGCGTCTTGCATCGGTGTCGTGATCCAGGTGCCGTCGGCGTAGCTGCGCGGGCCGGCGCATCCCTGGATGACCTCGGCAAAGGCCTTGTCGAAGGTCACCTGGTAGTCGCCGTGGCGCATGCGCTTGCGCAGGCTGCGCGATACATGCAGCTCGTCAGGAAAGAGCACCGTGCGCGGATCGGGCGACCACCACAGCAGCGGTTGGCCTTCCTGATACCAAGGGAAACAGCCGTGGCGGTAGGCAGCCAGGAGTCGCTCGGGCCGCAAGTCGCCGCCAGCGGCAAGGAGGCCGTTGGGTTCGCGCAGAGCCGTTTCGAGGGGAGGAAAGCTGAAGTCGTCGCGCTTTAGCCAGGTCAGCATGTCGGCACGCAGGGTAGGGGAGGGCGGGCCGAAGCCCGCCTGGGATCAGTTGTCCAGGTACTTCTCGGCATCCAGTGCCGCCATGCAGCCGGCGCCTGCCGAGGTGATGGCCTGGCGATAGACGTGGTCGGCCACATCGCCTGCGGCGAACACTCCGGGAATGCTGGTGCAGGTGGCATCGCCTTCACCGCCGCCGCGGATCTTCAGGTAGCCATCCTTCATCTCCAGCTGGCCCTGGAACAGGTCGGTGTTCGGCTTGTGACCGATGGCGATGAATACGCCGGCCAGGTCCAGGGTGTTCTCTTCACCGGTAAGGGTGCTCTTCAGGCGAACGCCGGTCACGCCACTGGCGTCGCCGAGGACTTCCTCGAGGGTGTGGTTCCAGTGCAGGCGAATGTTGCCGTTGGTCGCCTTGTCCATGATCTTGTCCTGCAGGATCTTCTCCGAACGGAGCTTGTCGCGGCGGTGGATCAGGTGGACTTCCTTGGCGATGTTGGACAGGTACAGCGCCTCCTCGACCGCGGTATTGCCGCCACCGATCACCGCGACCACCTGGTTGCGATAGAAGAAGCCGTCACAGGTGGCGCAGGCGGATACGCCGCGACCGGCGAACGCTTCTTCGGAGGGCAGGCCGAGATACTGCGCCGAAGCGCCCGTGGCGATGATCAGCGCATCGCAGGTATAGACGCCGCTGTCGCCGCGCAGGGTGAACGGGCGCTGCTGCAACTCGGCGGTATGGATGTGATCGAAGACGATCTCGGTGTCGAAGCGCTCGGCGTGTTTCTGCATGCGCACCATCAGATCCGGGCCGGTCAGGCCTTCGACGTCGCCAGGCCAGTTGTCGACCTCGGTGGTGGTGGTCAGCTGGCCGCCGGGCTGGATGCCGGTGATCATCAGCGGCTTCAGGTTGGCGCGGGCAGCGTATACCGCAGCGGTATAACCGGCCGGGCCGGAGCCGAGGATGATCAGACGCGAATGCTTGACTTCACTCATAAAAAGCCCTCATAAGCCTTTGTTGCAAATAGAGAAGCGTGCTCCAGTCGAGCCGCGCCGGGAAATCGGGCGTTTATGCTACACCGAAGCATCGGCAAAAGCCCAAGCCGCCGCGGAACCCGCATGCCATCGAATCGACAAACCCGTACAATGCCGGGGTTCTGGCTGACTACGGTTCATCGCGCCGCAGGCGCAGGAAAGAAAGCGTTTTGAAGAATTCCTCATCTACCGCGCCGGCAACCGTCTGGCGACAACAATTGCACTATCGCCTCAAGGAAGGCGCGTTGATAGCGCTCGGTGCGCTCTGCGTCTACCTGTGGATGGCGCTATTGACCTACGATCCGGGCGATCCGGGCTGGACCCACACGAGCAACATCGATCAGGTGCGCAACGCCGCGGGGCGCGCGGGCGCCTGGTTCGCCGATGTACTGTTCATGGCGCTGGGTTACTTCGCATACCTCTTCCCGCTGCTGCTGGGCGTCAAGACCTGGCAGGTATTCCGTGCGCGTCACCAGCCCTGGGTGTGGAATGGCTGGTTGTTCTCCTGGCGGCTGATCGGCCTGGTGTTCCTGGTGCTGTCCGGTTCGGCGCTGGCCTATATCCATTTCCAGGGCGGCGAAGCCTTGCCGGCATCCGCGGGCGGTGCGCTGGGCGAGAGCCTTGGCCAGCTGGCGGTGCAGACGCTCAACGTGCAGGGCAGCACCCTCGCGTTGCTGGCGTTCTTTCTGTTCGGGCTGACGGTCTTTACCGACCTGTCCTGGTTCAAGGTGATGGATATCACCGGCAAGATCACGCTCGACCTGCTGGAACTGATCCAGAGCTTTTTCAGCCGCTGGTGGAATGCCCGCGCCGAACGCAAGCAGCTGGTCGCGCAGCTGCGCGAGGCGGACGATGTAGTAAGCGAGGTGGCCGCGCCTATGGTGCGCGATCGCCGCGAGCAGGCCAAGGTCAAGGAGCGCATCATCGAGCGCGACGAGGCACTGGCCAAGCACATGAGCGAGCTCGGGAAGCGCCAGGCTCCTGTGATCACCCCGCCCGCACCGGCAAAGCCGGCAGAGCCGAGCAAGCGCGTGCTCAAGGAGAAGCAGGCGCCGTTGTTCGTCGATACCGCGGTCGAAGGCAGCCTGCCGCCGATTTCCATCCTCGACGTCGCGGAAAAGCAGCAGAAGCAGTATTCGCCCGAGTCCCTCGAGGCCATGTCGCGGCTGCTGGAGATCAAGCTCAAGGAGTTCGGCGTCGAGGTGGTGGTCGAGTCGGTTCACCCGGGCCCGGTGATCACCCGTTTCGAGATCCAGCCTGCGGCCGGCGTCAAGGTCAGCCGCATCTCCAATCTGGCCAAGGACCTGGCGCGTTCGATGGCCATGGTCAGCGTGCGCGTGGTCGAGGTCATTCCCGGCAAGACCACCGTGGGCATCGAGATTCCCAACGAGGATCGGCAGATCGTCCGTTTCTCCGAGGTACTGTCTTCCGCGCCTTATGACGACGCCAAGTCGCCGGTCACCCTGGCGCTCGGCCACGATATCGGCGGCAAACCGGTCATCGCCGACCTGGCGAAGATGCCGCACCTGCTGGTGGCCGGTACCACCGGTTCCGGTAAGTCGGTGGGGGTCAACGCGATGATCCTGTCGATCCTGTTCAAGTCGACGCCGGAAGAGGCGCGGCTGATCATGATCGACCCGAAGATGCTCGAACTGTCGATCTACGAAGGCATTCCGCACCTGCTCTGCCCGGTGGTCACCGACATGAAGGAGGCGGCCAACGCACTGCGCTGGAGCGTCGCCGAGATGGAGCGGCGCTACAAGCTGATGGCGGCCATGGGCGTGCGCAACCTGGCGGGCTTCAACCGAAAGATCAAGGAAGCGGAAGAGGCCGGCACGCCGCTGCACGACCCGCTGTACAAGCGCGAGTCGATGGATGACGAGCCGCCGTATCTGAAGAGCCTGCCGACCATCGTGGTGGTCGTCGATGAATTCGCCGACATGATGATGATCGTCGGCAAGAAGGTCGAAGAACTGATTGCCCGTATCGCGCAGAAGGCACGTGCGGCGGGCATCCATCTGATCCTTGCCACCCAGCGTCCGTCGGTGGACGTGATCACCGGTCTGATCAAGGCCAACATTCCGACCCGCATGGCGTTCCAGGTGTCGAGCAAGATCGACTCGCGCACCATCCTCGACCAGGGCGGCGCCGAGCAGCTGCTTGGTCACGGTGACATGCTCTACCTGCCGCCGGGCACCGGCCTGCCGATCCGCGTGCATGGCGCGTTCGTCTCCGATGACGAGGTGCATCGTGTGGTCGAAGCCTGGAAGGCTCGCGGAGCGCCCGACTACATCGAGGACATCCTCGCCGGCGTGGAAGAGGCTGGTAGCGGCTTCGAGGGCGGTGGTGGCGAAGGCAGCGGCGAAGGTAGCGAAGAGGACCCCTTGTACGACGAAGCGGTTCGCTTCGTGACCGAAAGCCGCCGCGCGTCGATCTCCGCCGTGCAGCGCAAGCTAAAAATCGGCTACAACCGCGCCGCACGCATGATCGAAGCCATGGAAATGGCCGGCGTGGTGACATCCATGAATACCAACGGCTCGCGCGAGGTCATCGCGCCGCCACCCATGCGCGATTGAATCGCTTCGAGGGCTACATGCAATTGATCCGTTTGCTGTGTGCATCTGTCCTGATGGTCGCTCTGGTACCGGCCCACGCCGACCAGGCGGCTTCCACCAAACGCCTGACCGGCCTGCTCAATCAGGCCGAAACCCTGACTGGCCGCTTCTCGCAGCTCTCGCTCGACGGCAGCGGCACCCAGCTGCAGGAGACCTCCGGAGAGCTGGCACTCAAGCGCCCCGGCCAGTTCCGCTGGCACACCGATGCGCCGATGGAGCAGCTCTTGGTGTCCAACGGCAAGAAGGTGTGGCTGTATGACCCGGATCTCGAGCAGGTCACCATCCAGGAGCTCGACCAGCGCCTGACTCACACACCGGCTTTGCTGCTGTCCGGCGACATCTCTACCATCAGCGAGAACTTCGAGGTCTCGCACAAGGAGGCCGGGGACGTGGTGGACTTCACCCTCAAGCCCAAGGCCAAGGACACCCTGTTCGATAACCTGCGGCTGTCCTTCCGCGGCGGCGTGATCAATGACATGCAGCTGATCGACAGTGTCGGTCAGCGCACCAATATCCTCTTCATGGGGGTGAAGATGAATCAGCCGCTCAAGGCCGACCTGTTCACCTTCGAGATTCCCGAGGGTGCCGACGTCATTTCCGAGTGAGCCTAATCTGACATTCGTATCAGGCGGCCTGCGCAGCGGCGGGCCGCTGCAATCGAGGTAACCGTCCGCAATGGACCTGTTCAGCCGCGAACCTGTCGCCCAGCCACTTGCCGCGCGTCTGCGCGCAGCCAGCCTCGACGAATACGTCGGGCAGGAGCACCTGCTCGCGCGCGGCAAGCCGTTGCGCGAGGCGCTGGAGCAGGGCGCGTTGCACTCCATGGTGTTCTGGGGGCCGCCCGGTGTTGGCAAGACCACTCTGGCGCGGCTCCTGGCCAAGGTCTCCGATGCCCATTTCGAAACGGTTTCCGCCGTGCTTGCCGGGGTCAAGGAGATTCGCCAGGCGGTGGAGATCGCCAAGCAGCAGGCGGCGCAGTACGGCCGGCGGACCATTCTGTTCGTAGACGAAGTGCATCGCTTCAACAAGTCCCAGCAGGACGCCTTCCTGCCTTACGTCGAAGACGGCACGCTGATCTTTATCGGCGCCACCACCGAAAACCCCTCTTTCGAACTCAACAATGCCTTGCTCTCGCGGGCTCGCGTTTATGTGCTGAAAAGCCTGGACGAAGCGGCCTTGCGCAAGCTGGTGGCGCGCGCGCTGACCGACCCCAAGGGCCTGGGCGAGCTCAATCTCACGCTGCCGGAGGAGAGCTTCCAGATGCTGCTGGCTGCAGCCGATGGTGACGGTCGTCGGCTGCTCAACCTGCTGGAGAATGCATCGGACCTTGCCGAGGAGGGCGGCAGCATCAGCACCGACCTGCTGCAGGATCTGCTGGGCGACAGTCGCCGACGCTTCGACAAGGGCGGCGAGGCCTTCTACGACCAGATATCGGCGCTGCACAAGTCCGTGCGCGGCTCGAATCCGGATGCCGCGCTGTACTGGTTTGCGCGCATGCTCGATGGCGGCTGCGACCCGCTGTACATCGCCCGACGTGTCGTGCGCATGGCCAGCGAGGAAATCGGTAATGCCGACCCCCGCGCGCTGCCGTTGTGCCTGAACGCCTGGGACGTGCAGGAGCGCCTGGGCAGTCCGGAAGGGGAGCTGGCCGTGGCTCAGGCGATCGTCTATCTCGCCTGCGCGCCGAAGAGCAACGCCGTCTACACCGCGTTCAAGGCGGCCATGCGCGACGCGGCGGAAAACGGCTCGCAGGAAGTGCCGCTGCATCTGCGTAACGCGCCGACCAAGCTGATGAAAGAACTCGGCTACGGCAACGAATATCGCTACGCCCACGACGAACCGGATGCCTACGCGGCAGGCGAGGATTACTTTCCCGAGTCCATGGAGCCGCGTCGCTACTACCACCCCGTACCACGCGGCCTGGAAAGCAAGATCCGCGACAAGCTCGAACACCTTGCCCGGCTCGACCGCGAAAGCCCCATCCAACGGAGAAAGGAATGATCCGCATGGCCTTCGCTGTCGCCTGTGGCGGCGTGATCGGGACCCTGTTGCGCTTTGCCCTGGCGACCTGGGTCAGCGCGCAATGGCCGCGGCATTTCTATCTGGCCACGTTGGCCGTGAACCTGCTGGGCTGTCTGCTGATCGGCTATCTCTATGCAACCTTTCTCGCCCGGCCGGATATCTCGCCGGAGCTGCGTGGCGCACTGATCATAGGCTTTCTTGGCGCACTGACGACCTTCTCCAGCTTCTCATTGGACGCCCTGCGGCTGCTGGAAAGCGGTCAGCTGGCGACTGCCTTCGCCTATGTCGGCGGCAGCGTGTTCGGTGGTCTGCTCGCGGCCTGGGCCGGTCTGGCGCTCGCCAGGTTATGAACCGGCGCGCGTTCACAGTAAACTTCGCTCCCTCTTCGCCTTTCATCCAAGCTTTCACAGACGAGACCCACCATGCTTGATTCGAAACTGGTACGCACTCAGCTACAGGACGTGGCGGCCCGCCTGGCCACCCGTGGCTACCAGCTGGACGTGGCGCGCATCGAAGCGCTGGAAGCTCAGCGCAAGACCGTGCAGACCCGCACCGAACAACTCCAGGCCGAGCGCAACGCGCGCTCCAAATCCATCGGCCAGGCCAAGCAGCGCGGTGAGGACATCGCGCCGTTGCTCGCCGACGTGGATCGCATGGGCTCGGAACTCGAATCCGGCAAGCAGGAGCTGGACCGCATCCAGACCGAACTCGACCAGCTGATGCTGAGCATTCCCAACCTGCCGCACGAGTCGGTGCCGGTGGGTGCGGATGAGGACGAGAACGTCGAGGTTCGCCGCTGGGGTACGCCGAAGACCTTCGACTTCGCCGTTCAGGATCATGTCGCCCTGGGCGAGCAGCATGGCTGGCTGGACTTCGAAACCGCGGCCAAGCTGTCCGGAGCCCGCTTCGCCCTGATGCGCGGTCCGATCGCCCGCCTGCATCGCGCGCTGGCGCAGTTCATGATCGACCTGCACACCCGTGAGCATGGCTACGAAGAGGCCTACACGCCGTATCTGGTACAGGCCCCGGCGCTGCAGGGAACCGGTCAGCTGCCGAAGTTCGAGGAAGATCTGTTCAAGATCAGCCGCGAAGGCGAGGCGGACTTCTACCTGATCCCGACCGCCGAGGTGTCGCTGACCAACATCGTGGCCGGCGAGATTCTCGATGCCAAAGAGCTGCCGCTGAAGTTCGTCGCCCATACGCCCTGTTTCCGCAGCGAGGCCGGAGCCTCCGGGCGCGATACCCGCGGCATGATTCGTCAGCATCAGTTCGACAAGGTCGAGATGGTGCAGATCGTCGAGCCGTCCAGGTCCTTCGAGGCGCTGGAAGAGCTGACCGGTAACGCCGAGAAGGTGTTGCAACTGCTGGAGCTGCCTTACCGCGTGTTGTCGCTGTGCACCGGCGATATGGGCTTCGGCGCGACCAAGACCTATGACCTGGAAGTCTGGGTGCCGAGCCAGGACAAGTACCGCGAGATTTCTTCCTGCTCCAACTGCGGTGACTTCCAGGCGCGGCGCATGCAGGCGCGTTATCGCAATCCGGAAACCGGAAAGCCGGAGCTCGTGCACACCCTCAATGGTTCGGGCCTGGCGGTCGGTCGTACCCTGGTTGCCGTGCTGGAGAACTACCAGCAGGCCGACGGAAGCGTTGTGGTACCCGACGTGCTGAAACCATACATGGGTGGTATCGAAGTCATCGGCTGAGGCTGCGGCGCTGCGTCATCGCGGTTCGGCATCAGGCCGGATCCTTGATATTCGACAAGGGGCATCGCGGCCGTAATGGCTGTGATGCCCTTACCACCAACGACCCTCCAGGATTCGCCCATGGAATACCTCCCGCTGTTCCACAACCTCAAAGGCCGCACGGTACTGATTGTCGGGGGTGGCGAGATCGCGCTGCGCAAGGCGCGGCTGCTGAGCGAAGCCGGAGCACGGCTGCGGGTGGTGGCGCCGAGCATCGAGCCGCAACTGGCCGAACTGGTAGAGGCAGGCGATGGCGAATGCCTCGATCGTGGCTATGACCCACAAGACCTGCAAGGTTGTGTGCTGGCCATCGCCGCCACCGATGACGAGCCGCTGAATGCCGCGGTTTCGCAGCACGCCAACGCGCTGGGTATGCCGGTCAACGTGGTCGACTCGCCGCAGCTGTGCAGCGTGATCTTTCCGGCGATCGTCGACCGCTCGCCGCTGGTGATTGCGGTTTCCAGTGGTGGCGATGCACCGGTGCTGGCGCGGTTGATTCGCGCGCGCATCGAGACCTGGATTCCCGCGGCCTACGGCCAGCTGGCCGGTCTCGCCAAGCAGTTCCGCGCTCAGGTCAAAGCCAAGTTTGCCAACGTTCAGCAGCGGCGGGTGTTCTGGGAGGAAACCTTTCAGGGACCGATCGCCGAGCAGGCGTTGGCTGGGTGCAGCGCCGAAGCCGAGCGCCTGCTGGCAGAGAAGATTGCCGGTGCAGCGCCGCGCGCGCTGGGCGAGGTTTATTTGGTAGGCGCTGGCCCGGGCGATCCTGACCTGCTGACTTTCCGTGCCTTGCGCCTGATGCAGCAGGCTGATGTCGTGCTCTACGATCGCCTGGTGGCGCCAGCGATCATTGACCTGTGCCGGCGCGATGCCGATCGCATCTATGTTGGCAAGCAGCGTTCGGAACACGCGGTGCCGCAGGAGCAGATCAACCAGAAACTGGTGACCCTGGCCAAGGAAGGCAAGCGCGTGCTGCGGCTCAAGGGCGGTGACCCGTTCATCTTTGGCCGCGGTGGTGAGGAGATCGAGGAACTGGCAGCCAACGGTGTGCCGTTCCAGGTCGTGCCGGGTATTACTGCCGCCAGCGGCTGTGCCGCTTATGCCGGCATTCCGCTCACCCACCGAGATCATGCGCAATCGGTGCGTTTCGTCACCGGTCATCTGAAAGACGGCAGCTGCGATCTGCCCTGGGCGGAACTCGCCGCGCCGGCACAGACGCTGGTGTTCTACATGGGCCTGGTGGGCCTGCCGGTGATTTGCCAGCAACTGATAGCCCATGGACGTTCGGCGGATACGCCGGCGGCGCTGGTGCAGCAGGGCACTACCACCAATCAACGTGTATTCACCGGGACGCTGGAAACCCTCGCCCAGCGTATCGCCCAGGAGCAGGTGCAGGCACCGACGCTGCTGATCGTCGGTGAAGTGGTCCAGCTACGCGAGAAACTGGCCTGGTTCGAGGGCGCCCAGGCGAACGCCTAGCAAGAGGTCGACGCTGTCTGCGCCGTTTCAGCGGCGCAGATAGGCGGTGAAGTCGATGTCCCCGGCAGAAAGGATCGCCTGGACGCGGTTGTGCACGTTGAGCTTGCGCAGAATCGCCGATACGTGGGCCTTCACCGTGGTCTCGGCGATGTCGAGGTTGTAGGCGATCTGCTTGTTGGATTCACCCTTGGTCATGCGCTCGAGCACCAGCAGCTGCTTGCGCGTCAGCGCCTGCAACAGTTCCGGCGGGATCGATGGCTCGTTGTGATGGGAGTGGCGGCTGCTCGGCTTCTGGCTGCGAATGATGTCCGACGGCAGGTAGACATTGCCATTGAGGATCTGCTCGATGGCGTCGGTCATCTGCGCCCGCGGCGAGGATTTGGTGATGAAGCCGACCGCGCCATAGGTAATGGCCTGCAGCACGATTTGCTTGTCCTGCTCCGCCGAAACGATCACCACCGGAATCGTCGGCGCCTCGTTGCGCAGGTTGATCAGGCCGTTGAGTCCGTGCATCCCAGGCATGTTCAGGTCCAGCAGCACCAGATCGAGATCGTCGTGCTCCAGCGTCAAGGCAAGGGCGCTGTCGAGGTCGGCAGTTTCGAGAATTTCGCTGTCGGGGAAGCCGTCGCGAATGACGTTATGGATGGCTTCTCGGAACAGCGGATGGTCGTCCGCAATCAGAATCTTGTACAAGGCCGGTCACCTCTTTGTTGTGATTATGGTGGGGGCATGCTGGTCAGGTGATGCTACTCGTCGCCAGGCAGCGGTTCCGGAGTAGCAGGGTGCAAGGGCAGGCCCGCCTGTTCCCAACCGTCCACCCCATCTCGATACCAGTACAGTCGTGTGTAGCCCAGCCCATGGGCGCGCTTGGTGGCGTTCCAGCCGAGCCAGCAGTCCGAACGGCAGTAGAAGACCAGCGGCCGCTGCATGTTGCCCTGGCTGACGCGGGCAAGGTTCTCGCTGAAGTAGCTTGCCCATTCGGGTTGCAGATTGCCATCGCCGGTATTCGCCAGCCAGATGCTGCCGGGCAGATTTGCGTGGGGTTCGCTGTCGATGAACCGACCGGCGAGCCACTGGCTCCGATAGACATCCACCAGCACAAGGTCCGGTTCTTCTGCGATCAGCGTCTGCAGAGCCGCGGTGTCCAGGGTCTGTGCACCTTTCGCGGACGCAGGTGTCGGGCTGCGGTACTGCGTCTGGCGATAGCCGTCAGGCGAGAACAGCGCGAGCTGTTCTTCGGCCGCGGCAACCGTGGGTATACAGAACCCAGGCAGCGCGGCAATCAGCAGGGGCAGCAGCGACCTGAACATAGTCTGTATCCCATGGCGTTTCGATAGCTCGATTACAGAGCAATGGGCCTGTCTTTTAAATCCTACGATGGAGGGGAAAACCGGTACCAAAGTAGTAGATCGCTCAGGCTGAGCGGCGTAAGGCTGCGTGCTGTGGGTTGAAACTGAGCACCGCCAGAAGGCTGAACAGCAGGGTCAGCCCGATGCAGACCATCAACGCGGTTGGTGCCAGGCGCAGATAAAGCGCATGACGGACCAGCTCCACGGCGTGGGTGAAGGGGTTGAGGGCGCAGATCCAGTACAACCACTCGCTCGCCTCGCGCATCTTCCACAGCGGGTAGAGCGCCGAGGAGAGGAAGAACATCGGAAAGATCACGAAATTCATCACCCCGGCAAAATTCTCCAGCTGCCGAATGCCGTTGGATAGCAGCAAGCCCAGGGCGCTGAGCAGCAATGCCACCAGCAGCAGGGCGGGCAGGGCGACGATCAGTCCCAGCGGTGGAGGCTGTACGCCGTAGAACCAGGCGATGGCGAGAAAGGCATAGACCTGCAGCAAGGAGATCAACGCTGTAGCGACGAGTTTGCTGGCCAGCAGAAAGCTGCGCGGCAGCGGGCTGGTCAGCAACACGCGCATGCTGCCCATCTCGCGGTCGTAGACCATCGACAGTGAGCCCTGCATGCCGTTGAACAGTAGGATCATGCAGGCCAGCCCCGGCACGATGTAGGTTTCGTAGGTGATGTAAGTGTCGTACGGCTCGATGATGGCGATGCCGAGCGCCGCGCGAAAGCCTGCGGCAAACACCACCAGCCAGAGCAGCGGCCGCACCAGGGCGCTGAAGAAGCGCGAACGCTGCTGCACGAAGCGCAGCCATTCACGCAGAACGATACCGCGCAGGCATTCCCAGTAGATGATCATGAGCTCCTCCGCCCGGACTCGAGGGACGCGCGCGCGCTGCCAGCCCCTGGGTTGGAAGCAGGCGCCACCGCCTCGTGTGGGGGCTCGATTGCACCCGGCGTACCGTCTAGCACCGCCGGCCGGTGGCCGAGGCTGCTACCGGCCCCGTGGGTATCGTTGCCGGTCAGCCGCGCAAAGCTCGCCGCCAGGTCTTCGCCCTCGGTGGCCAGCTCCGCAGCACGGCCCCGAGCCACCAGACGGCCGCGATTGAGCACCAGCAGATCGTCATCGGCCTGGACCTCATCGAGCAGGTGAGTGGTCCAGAGCACGCTCATGGTCTCGTCACGGCAGAGCGCTCGCACATGCTGGTTGAGCGCCTGGCGGCTGGCGGGATCGAGGCCGGCGCTGGCCTCATCGAGCAACAGCAGCTCGGGTCGGTGCAGCAGGGCACGGGCGATTTCCACTCGGCGACGGTGACCACCGTTGAGTTCGCGCACCTTGTTGCGTCGCCGCTCGCCGAGTTGCTGGCGCTGCAGTTCCAGCTCGATACGTTCGTTTGCCACGATCCGCGGCATGCCATGCAGCGCCGCGTGGTAGCGCAGGTTCTGTTCGACCGTAAGGTCCAGGTCCAGTGTGCTCTGCTGGAACACCACGCCCAAGCGCGCAAGGGCCTTGCGCGGTGTTTCGCGCAGATCGAAGCCGGCGATACGGATCTGCCCCTGCTGCAAGTCGTACAGCCGGGTCAAGAGTGCGATCAGGGTCGACTTACCCGCTCCGTTCGGCCCGAGCAATGCCGTGAAACGTCCCTGCGCTGCGGTAAAGCTCACTCCGTCCAGCGCGCGCCGCTCACCGTAGGCGAACGCGATGTCGCCCACCTCCAGCGCGTTCATGGGGCGACCACCACGCCCCACGGATAGCGGCCGACCTTGATTGACTTGGTTACCTTGAGCTTGTCCACGTCGATCACCGAAACGTCGCCGCTGACGCCGTTGGTGGTCAGCAGCAGGCTTTCGTCAGGGTTGAATGCCATGTGCCAGACGCGGCGACCCACCAGCAGGTAGTCGAGCACCTCGTAGGTTTTCGCATCCACTACGGCGATGTGGTTGGCCGGGCCGAGCGCGACGAAGGCGTACTTGCCGTCGGAGGTGAGCTTGACGCCCACCGGTTGAACCTTGTCCGGGTGCACGCCCTTGATCTTGAAGGTCAGCGTCTTGAGGATCTCGCGTTTATCCACGTCCACCACGCTGACCGTGCCGCCGATCTCGGCCGAGGCCCAGAGCAGCTTGCTGTCCTTGGTGAATTCGACGTGGCGAGGGCGCTGGTCGACCAGGGTGTTGTCGACCAGTTTGTTGGTGCTGGTATCGATCCAGTGCAGCATGTTGGTGGTTTCGCTGGTGTTGACCGCCCACTTGCCGTCCGGGCTCACCCCCATGCCCTCGGGCTCGACGCCGACGTCGATCTGCGCCAGCACTTCTTCCTTGTCCACGTCGACCACGGTTACCAGTGCGTCGTCTTCGTTGGAGATGTACAGCCACTTGTTGTTCGGGTGCAGCGCGAACTGCTCGGGATCGGCGCCCGACGGCAGCTGCTTGATGATCTGCCGCGTGGCCAGGTCCATCACCTGCACGGTGTCCGAGTCGCTGGCGCAGATGTACAGCAGCTTGTTGTCATGGGAGAGCGTGAGGCCGCGCGGGCGCATGCCGACTTCCAGCGTCTCGACGGTTTCCATCGTGTCCAGGTTGATCACGCTGATGCTGTCGTCTTTCTCGTTGGAGACGTAGGCGGTGGCGGCGACAGCAGAGCTTGCGGCAAGGCTGAGTGCAATGGCGATGGCAGAGGCAAGGGCAGTTCTGGGCATGGTTGGATTCTCTTGTCGTTATTGTGTGATGGGGGCATTGGCGTCGCTGCTGTCCAGCTTACGCAGATAGTCTTCGGCTTCTTCCTGGCCGCCGGCGGCGGCGCGTTGCAGCCAGTGGCGTGCAGCGTCCTGATCGGCTTCGACGCCACGACCCTCGGCCAGCGCGACACCCCAGTGGTAGCGCGCCAGGCTGACGTAGCTGGCGTCGTCCGGTTGCTCCGCGCCTTGCTTCAGCAGCTCGGCGGATCTGCGCAGGTCCGGCTCCATGCCGCTGCCGCTCTCATACATTTGTGCCAGCGAGATCATCGAGTAGACGTCGTTCCAGCGCGCCACGCAGTCCTCGAAGATCGCCTTGGCTGCATCGAAGTTGCCGGTCTTCGCCGTCACATAGCCGTAGAGGCATTTGATGCGCTTGGGGCTGTCGACATAGGCCTCATAGCCCAGTTCGTCGGCGCTGGCGGGCAGGGTGGCAAGGCCGAGCAGCGCGGCTGCAGCGAGACGACTCATGGGCGGGCCTCGTTCAGGCGGCAGCTGCTTTCCGGTGCGTCGAAGCCGAGGGTATCCAGTTCGCTGGTGGGATGCAGAAAGCCGTCCTGTGGCGAGTTCGATACCAGTGCACGCGGGTGTACCAGCGGGATCGGCTGGCGCAGCTGGCCATTCCAGGGGCGGAAGCTCAGCTTGCGACCCTTGAAACCATCCAGCGGCAGCTCACCGCTGAGCGACAGCTGACGGATTGCTGCAGCGTCTGTGCTGCGCAGGCGGGTGACCGCCGCCGCGAGGCTGCGCACGCCCATCCAGGCGGCGAAATCGCGGTCGTTCATCCAGCGCTTGGCATGCGCCTCGAAGCGTTTCTGCAATTGGGCGGCGCCGTAGGTTTCCACCGTCTTGTGCCAGCCGGTGGCGGTCAGGCCCTGGGTGCCGGCCACCGGGCGCGGCAACCAGGTGTGGTACGGCACGTACTCACCGAAGTCGCCGCGCTCGTCCGCCACCAGCACCACGTCGTATTCGGCGCCCTGGGTGAACAACGGCATCTCGGCCTGGGCGCTGCGGCGCTGGTCGTTATCGAAACTCCAGGGCTTCTCCTCCACGATGCGGTGACCGAAGCGTTTGGCCGTGCGACGCAAAGCCTCGGCATAGGCCTGATCTTCAGCCGTAGGGCCGACGATCAGCATCCAGCGATTCCAGCGGCGCGCCGCGAGAAACTGGCCGAGCGCATCGGCGAGCATGCTGCGGCTCGGCAGGGTATGCAGGACATTCGCCAGGCAACGCTGGCTGCGCAGTGCATCGTCGGCACTGCCGGCGTTGATCAGCAGCGCTTCCGGCATGGCGTCCGACAGCTGGCGCAGGGACTCGGCCGGCGCGTTGACCACGAACAGGCGCAGGCCGTCGGCGTACTGCTTGCCGGCCTGTTCCAGGAGTTCTTCCGGCGTTTCGCTGGTGGCCGCTTCGAGCACATAGCTGTGCTTGAGAAAACGCCCCGTGCTGTTGCTGTCGGTGATCGCCAGCTCGGCGCCGCGCAGGCCGGCGTCTTCAGGCTCGGGAATGACGTTGGAGAGCACAGGGCCGGTGTCTGGGCGATAACCGAGATAACCGATGCGTATCGCCAGCTCCTGGCTGGGTGCCGCTGCAGCGAACTGCGTGCAGCAGGTGAGGGCGATCAGGAAACCGGCTCGTCGTAATGCGTGGCTCATGGGCAGCTCCTGTGACGTTGCAGGCAGCATAGGAACCATGGCAGGGCGGGGGAATATGCAGAAAGTACCGCTCGGGCGGTACCAAGGTAGTAGGTAAGCGAACGACGGCTACCCCTAGCATGAGTCCGTCCGATAACAATAACGAGGCCATCCCTATGCCCACATATAAAGCTCTGCTGCTCAACCTGCTGTTCGTTGGCAGCCTGGTCGGGTTCGATCACAGCCACGCCGCCGGCGACCTGACCCGTCGTACGCAGGCCTTGCCGGATCTGAAGTTCGGTTCCGAGCAGAGCGATTACGCCGTGTCGCAGAAGGAATATCAGCTGGAGACCGGCGTCGCCTATCAGCTCAAGGTCAGCTCCGATGGCCAGAAGGAGTGTGCGTTCCAAGCGCCCGAATTCGCCAAGTCGATCTTCTTGCGCAAGGTCGAGGCCGGTGGGGTGGAGATCAAGGCGATCACGCTGGTCGAGCTGGAGTTTGAGGATGCCGGCGAGGCGGAAATCTTCTTCCTCCCCGTCAAGCCGGGCAGCTACCCGTTCTACTGCAAGGGGCTAGAGAACAAGGGCATGGAAGGCCGGTTCGTGGTCAAGTGAAGCGGACTGGCGCTCGGCGCTGATCTCCGGGAGTTGCCAATATGTCCGCACTCTGGCGAATCAATCTGCTGGTCACGCTGCTCTTCACGCTGATCACCATGGTCTGTCTGGCGGTGTTGCTGCGCCAGGCCGCCCACGATGTAAAGCGTGAGCTCGATGCCGCGGCGGCGGTGGTTGGCTACCTTGGCGAGATGGCCGAGCGTGATCCCGACTCCCTGCGCCCGGGGCTGACCGATAGTCTGCGCCACGTTCGTGTGCTCTGGCTGGATGCCACGGAGTCGGTGCCCACCGGTGTGGAGCCAATGCTCGACGACTGGCTCGGGTCCTGGCTGTACCCCGCCGAGCTGTCGTCGCCCAGCGTCCTTCAGCTGTCCAATGGCCAGCGGCTGCACATTAGTGTCGATCCGCATGATGAAGTCGAGGAGGTCAGGGATTCGTTGCTGCAGCTGCTGGTGCTGTTCGGCCTGGCGCTGCTGCTCTGCCTGCTGGCGATCCGCTGGGCGGTGCGTCCGGGCATGCGTGTGCTCGGCGAATTGCTTGGTGCGCTTGTGCGTATCGCTGATGGCCGCCTCGATACCCGTCTGCCATCGCATCGCTTCGCCGAGTCGCGCAAGCTCGCCGAGCGCTTCAATCACATGGCCGCTGCCCTCGAAGATGCACGGGCCGACAACGAGCAGCTGACCCAAGCGCTGCTGGCGCTGCAGGAACGTGAGCGCACCCGGCTGGCGCAAGCACTGCATGACGACCTTGGCCAGTATCTGGCCGGCATTCGCGCGCGGGCGTGCCTGCTGCGCGTCCAGGCAGAGCAACCCGACGCCGTTCGCGAAACTGCGGCGCACCTCGAGCAACACAGCCTCGATCTGCAGAACGGTTTTCGCACGCTAGTGCGAGACCTGTATCCGGTGATGCTCGATCACCTGAACCTGGAGGACGCCATCGAGCAACTCGCCGAGCAGTGGCAGAGCACCCAGGGCATCGAGTGCGAGCTCCGGCTGCGCGGACCGATTCCAGCGCTGTCGATGGAGGCGAAGGTGCATCTCTATCGCATGGTGCAGGAGGCGCTGACCAACGTGGCGCGGCATGCGCGCGCAACTCGCGTTTGCCTGCATTTGTGTGGTGGTCACAACGGGCTGCGCCTGCTGCTGCGGGACGATGGCCATGGGTTGCCGCCAGAACGGCCAGGGGTCGGCCTACGTTCGATGGTCGAGCACGCGCGCTGCCTGGGTGCCCGGCTGCGTATGCGCCACCGCGCCGGAAAGGGGTGGGCGCTCTATCTCAAGTTGCCTTTGCAAGGAGCCACGTCATGAAGATTCTGCTGGTGGATGACCACGCGGTGGTGCGTCAGGGCTACGCGAGCCTGCTCAAGGCACTGCTTCCCGAAGTGACAGTCAGTGAAGCCGCCAGCGGTGAGCAGGCGCTGGAACAGGTGCAGGAGTCGATTCCCAGCCTGGTCGTGCTCGACCTCGGCCTGCCGGGCATCAGCGGTCTGGAAACCTGTCGACGCCTGCGTCAGCGGTTGCCGTTGTTGCCAGTGCTGGTGTTCAGCATGCATGACGAGCTGGCACTGGTCCGGCAGGCACTGGATGCTGGCGCTTCCGGCTATCTGACCAAGCGCTGCGCGCCGGACGTACTGGTGGAGGCGGTGCGCAAGGTGCTTGCCGGGCAGACCTTCATCGAGCAGCCGCTGGCGACCGAGCTGGCGTGCCAGCGGCCGTCGCAGTCGCCAATCAAGGGGCGACTGGCCGAGATGACGCCGCGCGAGATGGAAATCTTCATCATGCTCGCGCGTGGCATCGGCAATCGGGAGATCGCCGAGCGGCTGTGCATCAGCAGCAAGACCGTTTCGAACCATATGGCCCTGCTGAAAAGCAAGCTGGAGGTCAGCTCCCAGGCCGAACTCGTGCACCTGGCCATCGATCAGGGTTTGCTCCGCGTCGGTGACCGAATGCTGTGCGAGGCCTGATAGGCCTCTTTCCTTCTCTCCTGCTTCGATGCAGCGCGACATGACTGTGTGCTGAGTCCAAAGCACCTCTCCAATTTTTCCAGAACAGCAGCTGCGCGCCTGTACCAGGCGAGCGGGGCGCCTGTGCCTTGCGAAAGTCGCGGGCCGAGTTAGTGCGCTGGTCGTAAGACCAATCTCCACGCGGCCGGGAATTTTTCCCGCCAGAGCCGGGAATTCTTCCCTGTCGGCACCGCGGCATGGCTCTCGATAATCGCGTCTGGCAGGTTGCCAGCATGCGGTTGCCCGCGGTTCTCGCCGCGTCGCGAATGCCGGTGGCCTGGCCAGACCGATTGGCCAACAAGAACAAGGACCACCCATGCCGTATCAGCTCTGTTGCAGCGCGATGCCCCGCCGTACGCTGCTGTCCCTCGCCATCGCCGCGCTGTTGCCGGCGTCCGTTCATGCCGAGCAGACGCTCGATCTCGGCAGCCAGGAGGTGGTCGGTACCACGCCGCTGCCGGGCATCGAGCTGCCAAAGGATCAGGTGCCGTCCAACATCCAGTCGCAGGATGACGAGGACCTGCGGCGGCTCGGCGGCCAGTCGCTGGCCGAGAAACTGCAGCGCGGATTGCCCAGCGTCAACATCAACGAGAACCAGGGCAATCCTTACCAGGCGGACCTCAACTATCGTGGCTTCACCGCCTCGCCGCTGCTGGGTACGCCGCAGGGGCTTTCGGTTTTTCTCGACGGCGTGCGGGTCAATGAAGCGTTCGGCGATGTGGTGCACTGGGACCTGATCCCGAACACCGCCATTGCCAACATGGCCCTGGTGCCGGGCTCGAACCCGCTGTACGGCCTGAACACCCTGGGCGGCGCGCTGGCGCTGCAGACCAAGCGTGGCGATACCCATCCAGGTGGCTCGGCGGAACTCTACGGCGGCTCGTTCGGACGCCAGGGTGGTGCCATTGAACAGGGTGGCAGCCATGAGGAATTCTCCTGGTACCTGGCCGCCGAGGGCATGGACGAGGACGGCTGGCGTGACCATTCGCCATCCGAGGTCCGCCAGCTGTTCGGCAAGTTCGCCTGGACCACCGACACCACCGATTTGGCACTGACGCTGGCACACGCCGACAATGACCTGATCGGCAACGGCCTGATTCCGGAGAGCATGTACGACCAGCGGCGCGAGGCGATCTTCACCCATCCCGACCAGACCGAGAACCGCAGCCACCTGATGGCCTTGTCCGCGAGCCACTGGCTGAACGACAACGATCGGCTGTCCGGCACGGTCTATCTGCGCCGCACACGTACTGCGACGCTCAATGGCGACGGCAACGATGAGTACGAGGACGAATACGAGGCGTGGGAAGACGGCGGCTTTATCGGCGAAGGGCCGGAGAGCGGTGTGTTGAACCGTACCCGCACGGCGCAACGAGCCTATGGTCTGGCGCTGCAGTGGGCGCGGCACGTCGGCGCGCACCGGTTCGCCTTCGGACTGTCCCATGACAACACCCGCGCCAGCTTCCACCAGAGCGAACAGGGCGGCGAGCTGACCGACAAGCGCGGCATCGCCGCCAGCGAAGAGGAGGAGCAGGCCAACAGCTTGCTGGGGCGCACCCGTACTTCCAGTCTCTATGCCACCGACACCTGGGCGCTGACCGACGCGCTGCAGCTGACCGGCTCGCTGCGCTACAACCGCACCCGCGTGGTCAACACGGATCGCATGGGCGATGCGCTGAATGGTGACTTCACCTATCGCAAGCTCAATCCCGCGCTGGGTTTTGCCTGGCAGCTGCAACCGGCGGTCACCGTCTACGGCGGCTTCTCCCAGGGCAATCGCGCGCCGACGCCAATCGAACTGGGCTGCGCCGATCCGGCGAACCCGTGCAGCCTGCCAAACGCCATGGCGGCCGATCCCTTCCTCGAGCAGGTGGTCACCCGCACGCTGGAACTCGGTGTACGTGGCGAACTGGCGGGCGGCACCCACTGGAACCTCGGGGCCTTTCGCAGCGTGAACCATGATGATCTGCTGTTCGTCGGCACCGGCGGCAGCATGGGCTACTTCACCAACTTCGGTCGCACCCGCCGCCAGGGCATCGAACTGGGGCTGGCCGGCACGCAAGGGCCGTTCGACTGGCGAGTGGACTACACCTATCTGCATGCGACCTTCCGCTCCGCGGCCTGCATCCTCGCCGAAAACAACAGCACCGCAGGCGAGGGCGGCTGCCCGGACGACGAGATTCGCGTGTCCAGCGGCGACTATCTGCCAGGCCTGCCGAAGCACAACCTCAAGCTGGGGCTGAACTGGAATCTCAACGAGCGGCTGCGAGTCGGCACCAGTGTCCTGGCGTACTCATCGCAGTACGTGCGCGGCAACGAGAACAACCGTCATCAGCCCAACGACGAGGTAGAGGGCAGCGGCAAGCTGCCGGGTTACGCGGTGGTCAACCTAACGGCCGATTACCGCTTAGCTCGTGACTGGACGCTGTTCGGCCGGGTCGACAACCTCTTCGACAAGCGTTACGCCACCGGCGGCGCGCTGGCCGAGAATCCCTTTGTTGGCGCCGGCAACGCCTTCGAATCGGACCCGGACGAATGGCGTCACGAGCAGTTCATCGCCCCTGGCGCGCCGCGGGCGGGTTGGGTGGGCGTGCGTTATCGCTGGGATGCGCTATAACCGATCAGTCGCAGCAGCATCGAACATGCCGGGCCTTTGCGCCCGGCGTGTTCGCATTCAGCCTCACGGCAGTGTTCGGCTTGCCCGATTCAAGCTATCTGACGCGAAATCGTCACGGCCGATTGCGTATCCTGGCGAGCTTGGCCGATTGGTTGATGGCAACACAGGAGCACGGATGAACCGCGTCCATCATTACCCCCTCGTCTCGCACCGTGCTGCTGGCGGGTGTCGCTGAGCATGCCGTCACGTCTGCGCATCGTTCTCGCTCTCGGCAGCGCACAGACCCTCGCCTGGGGCTCGACTTACTACCTGCCGGCCATTCTCGCCGAGCCGATGGCGAGCGAATTGGGCATCTCCACCGGCAATGTATTCGCCGCGTTTTCCCTGGCACTGATCGTCACCGCCATCCTCGGGCCGCTGTCGGGCAAGCGCATCGACCATCACGGCGGGCGCGATGTTCTGGCGCTTTCCAGCGTCGTTTTCGCCCTCGGCCTGGCCGTGCTCGGTTTGGCCAACGGACCGCTGATGCTCTGGCTCGGCTGGTTGGTGATCGGCATCGGCATGGCGCTCGGCCTTTACGAGTCGGCCTTCTCCACGCTTGCCGGCATCTACGGTCGCGATGCGCGCGGCGTGATCACCGGCATCACCTTGCTCGCCGGCTTCGCCAGTACGGTGTGCTGGCCGATCAGCGGCTGGTTGAACGCCGAGTTCGGCTGGCGCGCCACATGCCTCACATGGGCCGGGGCGCATCTGCTGCTCGGGCTGCCATTGAACCGGCTGCTGATTCCGGTTGGCGTTCAGCCGGCCCCAACCGCGGCAGAGCAGGCGCATACAAACGGACGTTCGGGTGCGGGATTGACCATGGCGTTGCTGGCCTTCGTCTTCGCCGCCACCTGGTTCACCAGCACGGCGATGGCGGCGCACCTGCCACGTCTGCTGCAGGAGTCCGGACTGTCACCGGCCGCGGCCATCGCGATCGCGGCGCTGGTCGGACCGGCCCAGGTCGGGGCGCGCTGCCTGGAGTTCGTCCTGCTGCAGCGCTTCCATCCACTGATCTCGGCGCGCCTCGCCGCCATCGCCCATCCCATCGGTGCGGCTGGCGTGATGCTGGCGGGTGCGCCTGCGACCACCGCATTCGTGCTTCTGCATGGCGGCGGCAACGGCATTCTGACCATTGCCAAAGGCACCTTGCCGCTGGCGATATTCGGCCCCCATGGCTATGGCCTGCGCCAGGGTCTGCTGATGGTGCCGGCACGCTTCGCCCAGGCGTTTTCGCCGCTGGTGTTCGCGCTGCTGATCGACGACTTCGGTACGCGGGCGCTGTGGCTGTCGGCGGGGCTGGGGGTGCTGGCGTATGCCGCGCTGACCTTCCTGCAACGTCGGGCGCATGGGCTGGCCTGACTCAGGTCGAGCGCCGCCGAAGCCTTGTCAGCGCGGTAGCGCCGCGAGCAGCATCGCCCGCTGCTCCGCGCTCAGGCCGAGGAACACGCGCAGCGCGGCGTAGGCATCGTTGGCCGCGTAGGCCTGCTGTGCCTCGGTCAGCGCGGGGTTCGCCCAGTTCGAGGTGGCCACGCTGCGAGATTTGTCGATCCGAGCGTCGAGCACCGCGGCCACCGCACCGCGCAGGCCGACCGGGCCCTTCTTGCCCTGATAGCGAAGCACCGAGCCCAGGTCCAGCAGGCTGGCCGGGCGGATGCCCAGCTTGCCGTGCAGCCTGGAGCGATCCGACTTCAGCCCGAAACCGATCTTTGCCAGCGCGGGCGCTTGCAGGATTGCGCTGGCCGCTTCGATGCAGCCGGGCACGCCGATCCTGAACAGGTAGGCCTTTGCCGGGGTGGCGAACTGGATCAGGTGCGGACCGCTGGAGACTTCGCCCACCTTGAAGGTGGGTTTGGATTCGGTATCGAAGCCGATGCAGGCAAAACTCATGATTTCGTCCACGGCCGCGCGAAACTCGTCCGCCGTCGCCGGGGTGACGATGCTCGCCGACGGCAGCCCGTCGAAGCGCGGCAGCCCATCGATGTTCGGATGCTGGCGGATATGAATGATCAGCTTCTGCGTCAAGCTTGCGTCCTCCGCACGCTGGTGATCGAGTCAGCCTGAGGCAGCGGTGCCGGTTCGGCTGTAGCGCTCATGTGCGATCTGCTGTGGACTGGCTCGCCATCAGTTCTTCAACTGGCTGGCGAACTGCCCGACCGCGCTGACCACGCGCTGCGCGCCGTCCTGGATCTCAACGATCACCGCGCCGGCCTGGTTGGCGAATTCCAGTCCGTGCTCGGCCTGGTCGCGGCTCGCGCTCATGCTGTGCACGGCAGATTGCGCCAGGTTCTGGTTTTTCTGCACGACACCGACGATTTCCTCGGCGGCCTTGCTGGTGCGGGCCGCCAGCTGGCGAACCTCGTCAGCCACAACGGCGAAGCCACGACCCTGATCGCCGGCCCGTGCGGCTTCGATGGCGGCGTTGAGGGCCAGCAGGTTGGTCTGATCGGCAATACCGCTGATGGTCTTGAGGATCGCGCCGATCAGCTGCGACTGCTTGTCCAGCGCCTCGATACCGTCGGAGGCTTCCTGCATCTGCTGGGCGATACGATGCATCACCTCGACCGTCTGCTGGACCACTTGCGCGCCGCGCTGGGCGCTGAGATCGGTGCGCTGGGAGGTGTCGTAGGCAATCGTTGCGGCATCGGCCACGGCCATCTCCCGGTTGACCTGGTCGGTGATGACGGTGGCGAACTTGATCACCTTGTACAGCTTGCCGTAGGCATCAAGCACCGGGTTGTAGGATGCCTCGAGCCAGACGGTCTGACCGTGGGCATCGATACGCTTGAAGCGTTCGGCGATGTACTCGCCACGGTTGAGGCTAGCCCAGAATTCGCGATAGGCCGGCGACTCGCTTTCCTCACGTTCACAGAACATGCGGTGGTGCTTGCCCTTGATCTGCTCGAGGCGGTAGCCCATGCCGTCGAGAAAGCGCTGGTTGGCGGTGATGACATGCCCGCCGAGGTCGAATTCGATCACCGCGGTGGAGCGCAGCAGCGCGTTGACCACGCTCTCGTGCTCGCGCGAGGTTTCGATGGTTCGGGTCAGGTTGGTGGCGCACAGGGTGTAGTGGTGCAACGTGCCATCCGAGCCCTTGATCGGCTGCCAGATCGAACGCAGCCAGGCTTCCTTGCCGTCGGCCCGCAGCAGTCGATAGGCACCGCTGAGATGCTCGGCACGCTGCATGGCGGTCTTGAGGCGTGCGTAGTTTGGTTCGGTACGAAACTGCTGGCTGAAGAAGTCGTCGACGGAGCGGCCGATCAGATCGTCGCGGCGATAACCCATTTCGCTGAGGAACAGCTCGTTGGCGTGCTGAATGCGTCCTTGCGGGTCCAATTCCAGGACCATCATCTCCCTGTACAACGAGTTCTTGATCTGCTTATTGATTGCGGCTTCCTCGCGCAATTCAGCCAGTTCTCGTTTCAGGTTCTTGTTGAACATTTATTGGCATCCAGTGAAGGGCAAAGGCCGCCCAGTCACTTGATCGGCGCAGGAGTCCTTTTCCTGAGGTCGAAGGCCAATGGTTTGTTCTATACCGGCGATTGAACTGGCCTGTCGCCGGCGTTTTTCATTTCTCCCAATCGACCGGGCAGTCCTTGCAGCCTTCCATGTTGGTGCCCTGGAAGGTCGCGTAATGCCGGCGTGCGCCGGTCAGCACGGCGTTGCCGAGGTTGGCGTCGTTGAGCTTGGCTTCCTGCAGGTTGGCATCGGTGAGATCGGCGCCCAGAAGGTCGGCCTTGCTCAGCCAGGTCATTTCCAGGTCGGCGGCGTGCAGCGTGCTGTCGTGCATCCGGGCGCCGCTCATGCGGGCGAACTCGAGGTAGGCGCCGGTGAGGTCGGCCCTCTCGAACTGGGCGGCCTGGGCGAACAGGCCCCAGCCCTGGATGGCAATCAGCCGGGCATCGGTGAAATTGGCCAGACGCAGGTTGGCCTGTTGCAGGCTGGCGCGGTTAAGCGTGGCACCAGTGAGGTCGGCTTTTTCCAGATTGGCCAGGTCGAGGTTGGCGTGGCGCAGGTTGGCGCCGGCCAGGTTGGCACCGGCGAGGTTGATGCGGCGCAGGTCCTGATTGCTCAGGTCGGCGCCACGCAGATCGGCGTTGGCACACTGGCTCTCGGGCTGGAGTACGCAGCCGTTGATCGTCAGAGGAGCGTCGTCTGCGGCGAAGGCGGACGCGCTGGCCAACAGGACCAGTGGCAGAAGCAAGCGGTTAGGGCTGTTCATGGGAAGTCACCTGGGGCAGGGCGGGGGAGGAAAAGCGGTCGCGCGGCGTTCCTGGGCCTGTCGACGAGAGCGCCAACCCGCAGCCGGCCAGGCCAGGCGCGCCGCGCGAACCGCTGTATCTTCAGAACATGAGGCGTGCCCGCGCGATGTCGGGCACGGCTCGACTCATCGCTTGGCGGTCTTCTTCTCCCAATCCGGCAGTTTGAATACCCAGAACGAACCACCTTGGGCGACCGGCTTGGTCAGCACGGCCATGTCGCCGCCCCACAGCGGCACGGCACCGCCGTAACCGACCGTCACGCCGATGTACTGTTCGCCGTCCTGTTCCCAGGTGATCGGCGGGGAAATCACGCCGCTGCCGGTCTGGAACTTCCACAGCTCGTCGCCGGTTTTCGCGTTGAAGGCCTTGAAGTAGCCGTCGCTGGTGCCGGTGAAGACGAGATTGCCCTTGGTCGCCAGCACCCCGGCCCACAGCGGGAGTTTTTCCTTGTGCTCCCAGGCTACCTTGCCGGTGGTCGGGTCCATGGCTCGCAAGATGCCGACGTGATCGTCGTACATGCGCTTGATGCGGAAGCCCTGACCGAGATAGGCCGAGCCTTTCTTGTAGCTGACTTCCTCGGTCCAGTAGTCCTCCTTCCAGTGGTTGGCCGGTACGTAGAACAGGCCGGTGTCCTGGCTGTAGGCCATGGGGTTCCAGTTCTTGCCACCGAGGAAGGGTGGGGATACTTCGACCGACTTGCCGTGCTTCTCGCCCGGCTCCGGTTTAGGTGGGCGCTGGCCCTCGTTCTCCACCGGCCGACCGGTTTTCAGGTCGATATGGCTGGCCCAGGTGATGCCGTCGACGAAGGGGAAAGCGTTCTGCAGCTTGCCGTCCTTGCGGTCGACGACATAGAAGAAACCGTTGCGGTCGGCGTGGGCCGTGGCCTTGACGGTCTTGCCGTTCTTGTCCTTGTAGTCGAACAGCACCAGCTCGTTGTTGCCGGAGAAGTCCCAGGCATCGTTCGGGGTGTGCTGGTAGAACCACTTCACCTCGCCGGTGCTTGGATCGACGCCGACCTGCCCGGAGGTGTAGAGGCTGTCGTAGTCCTTCGGGTCGCCGCCATCGCTGGTGCGCTCCCAGCCGTTCCACGGGGCGGGGTTGCCCGCGCCGACGATGATGGTGTTGGTCTCCGGGTCGAAGCTCGCACTCTGCCATGGCGCGCCGCCGCCCTGACTCCAGGCTTCCTTCTTGCCGGTCGGGTGGTTGGGATCGTCCGGCCAGGACGGCGCCTTGATGTCGCCGGTCGGCGTGCTGTCCTTGCCGTTGAGGCGGCCCATGTGGCCCTCGACGAAGGGGCGCATCCAGACTTCTTCGCCGGTATCCGGGTCGCGGGCGAACAGCTTGCCGACGACGCCGAATTCGTCACCCGAGCTGCCGTGCACCAGCAGCACCTTGCCGGTCTTGGCATCTTTGACCAGTGTCGGTGCGCCGGTCATGGTGTAGCCGGCGCCGTGATCGCCGAACTTCTTGTTCCAGACGACCTTGCCGGTGTCCTTGTTCAGGGCCACGACACGGGCGTCGAGGGTGCCGAAGTAGATCTTGTCGCCATAGATGGCCGCGCCGCGGTTGACCACGTCGCAGCACGGGCGGATGTCATCGGGCAGGCGATGGGAGTAGCTCCACAGGCGCTTGCCGGTCTTGGCATCGAGGGCGAAGACGCGCGAGTAGGAGCCGGTCACGTAGATCACGCCGTCATGGACGATGGCCTGGGATTCCTGGCCGCGCTGCTTCTCGTCGCCGAAGGAGAACGACCAAGCCGGGGTCAGCTTGAATACGTTGCTCTCGTTGACCTGCGCCAGGGGGCTCCAGCGCTGTGCATTGGTGCCCATGCCGTACTGCAGGACGTTTTCGGTGGACAGATGATCCTTGGCGATGTCTTCCCAGCTGACCGGCTTGGCCTGGGCGGCAGCGGCCAGCGCCAGGCTGCCAGCCAGCGTCAGGCATTGCACAGCGAGGGCGAGCGGACGGGGTGTGCCGGGGTGCGATCTTGTTGTCATGGTTGCGATTCCCTTGGTCGATTCGAACGAGGCCGCCGCATCCGGCTGGCCTGGCGATTCGATTATTGGGAGCGCGCCACGGGTGCGGACACGGAAAACGTCCCGCGAATGCCGGGAATACTTCCCAAGCCCCACTGATTTGGCCTTGCTACCAGTGGAGTGCCGAAGGTGGTAGTAAAACCTAGTACCAAGGGAGGAGATGCAGGCACCCAAAGCAGGATTCTGCCAATCCGTCCGCGCCGCCAACATGACCACCATGCGCTCCGATGGGGCTGCCTTGCACAGGTTCTCGAATAGAGGGTGGTAGTCATGAATAACAAGATCTTTTTGCGCTCACTGCTGGCAGCGGGTGTTCTCGGTATGTCCGGCCTGGTTCTGGCGCATGGTGACGTGACGCCGCAGGCGGTCAACACCAAGGGCCTGCCGGATCTCGGTGAAGAATGGCTGGACGAGAACCCCTATCGTGCGCCCAGCGAGCACCACGATCTGGCCGTGGAAATCGGTTCTTCCGCCTACAACCAGAACTGCGCACGTTGCCACGGTCTGGAAGCCATTTCTGGCGGCATCGCGCCCGATCTGCGTGAGCTTGAAGCCAGCTACGACGGCGACGAGTGGTACAAGGAGCGCGTGATCAATGGCGCGGTCCGTGACGGAGCCGTGTACATGCCGCGCATGGCCGACACCCTCAGCCAGGAAGCGCTGTGGGCGATCCGGACCTATATTGAAAGCGAAGCGGCCAAGCAGTGATGAACGCCGTCCGGCTGGTTCTGTCGCTGTGGCTAGCCCTGTGCTGCGCACTGGCGCAGGCGGACGTGGTCAAGGTGCGCGCCTTCGATGACATCATCGAGTCCGGCGTACTCAAGGTGGCGATGTACGAGAACTTCCCGCCGTACAGCTACCAGCAGGATGGCCAGCCACGCGGTGTCGATTTGGAATTGGCGCGCAAGCTCGCCGAAGGGCTGGGCCTGAAGCTGGAAGTGCTGTGGGTGACGCCGGACGAAACCCTCGACGACGACCTGCGCAACTTCATCTGGAAGGGGCACTACCTGCGGCCTGGCGTGCTGGCTGACGTGATGCTGCGTGTGCCGTACGACCGCGAGTTCGCCTACAAGCGCAACGAGCTGGGTGAAGTGATCAACGAGCTGGTGGTGATGTTCGCACCCTATCAGCGCGAGCGCTGGCAGACCGCGTATGACGATCGCCGTCTCGACGAGGTGCCGAGCGTGGCGGTCTTTCAGTACCACCCGATTGGCGTCGAAGTGGACAGCGTGCCCTCGTTCTACCTGTCTTCGGTCTTCGAGGGCCGGCTGGCGAAGCACACTCATCATTACCCGAGCATCCGCGAGGCATTCGCTGCGCTTCAGGACGGCGAGGTGGACGCGGCCATGGCCATGCGCGCAGAGATCGAGTGGCTGCTCGACCAGGCCGACGACGAGCACCTGAAGCTCGCCGAGAACGCTTACCCGAACATGGGCAAGCAGGTATGGGATCTCGGCATGGCGGTACATGAATCCAACCGCCAACTGGCCTACGCGCTGGAAGGGGTGTTGGAGCCGCTGATTCTTGAAGGCGAGCTGGAAAAACTCTACGCCAGCTACGGCTTGAGCTACGAGTTGCCCGGGTTGTACCAGGATGTGGAGAGCGACGTGGCCGGGCGCTGACCGGTTGCGCCATGCCGATCCCGCTGCGGATCGCCGTTCGAGGAGTCGACATGAGCGTCCGAATCTTGCTGCTGATGATGGTCCTTCACGCCTCGGGCGCCCTGGCGGCCGAGGCCGATCCACTGCAGTCGGTGATGTGGGAGTACCACCACAAGGGCTTGCTCAACAGCGAGCCCTACGTGTTCGACGAGCGCGTAAAGGTCCAGGTGCCGCCATTCGCCGAGGATTCGCGGCAGGTGCCGGTGCACATCGATGCCAGGGCCCTCGGTGACGAGGTGGTGCGTATCGAGGCCTGGGCCGACCTCAATCCCATCCCGCGGATTTTTACCTTCACGCCTGGCGAGCAGGTCGTGCCGCTGGTCGCCATCCGCATACGTGTGGAACAGGCGACACCGATCCGCGCGGCGGTGCTGACCCGTGACGGTGTCTGGCACATCGGCTCGGCCAAGGTCGATGCTGCCGGTGGCGGCTGTACGGCACCGAGCGTGGTGCGTGCCCAGCCAGGCTGGGAAGACCGCCTCGGTGAGGTCATCGGTGGGCGCTTCGCCCGCGGCGATTTCAGTCGTTTGCGCCTGCAGGTCTCCCATCCGATGGATAACGGCCTGGTTGGCGGCATTCCCGAGTTCTTTCTCAACCAGGCCGAGCTGCGCGATGCCGACGGTCAGGTCCTGGCGGAGCTGGAACTGTATCCGGCGGTCGCCGAAAACCCGAGTCTGAGCCTGGAAGTGAAGGGCGCGCAGGACACTCGCCTGTGGCTGCGTGACAACAACGGCAACGAGTTCGAAGCCGCGCTCTGAACTGACCAGCCCGCGTTTTCTCCGAGAGCCAGCAACCAAGCCAAGGAGGCGTCATGCGCCTGTTGCTCCTGATGTTCGCGTTCTGTCTGACCCTGCCCGCACATGCCGAGCTGCGTTACACCCTGCAGCCGCGACAGATCGCCGATGATGTGTGGCTGCTGGAAGGCTCGACGGACAACTTCGACAAGGCCAACGGCGGCAATATCGTCAACACCGGCTTCATCGTCACCGACGCCGGTGTGGTGGTGATCGACAGCGGCCCGTCGCGGCGTTACGGCGAGGCGATGCGCGCGGCCATCGCGAGCGTTACCGATCGCCCGGTCATCAAGCTGTTGCTGACGCATCATCATCCCGACCACGTCCTCGGCAACCAGGCATTTACCGATGTGCCCATCGCCGCGCTCGCCGGTACGACCGAGCTGTTGCGCGAGCAGGGCAACGCCATGGCCGAGAACATGTACCGCCTGGTTGGTGACTGGATGCGCGGTACCGAGGTGGTGTTGCCGACCGAGACTCTGGCACCCGGCATGCTGGATATCGGCGGTCGCTCCCTGCGTCTGCTCGCTCTGCGCGGTCACACCGGTGCCGATCTGGCCATTCTCGACGAACGCAGCGGCGTGCTCTTCGCCGGCGACATCCTGTTCTACCAGCGCGCGCTGACCACGCCGAACAGTCCTGGCCTGGATGTCTGGCTGGAAGATCTGGATACGCTCGAGGCGTTGCCCTGGAAGCGCCTGGTCGCTGGCCACGGCCCGGTGGCCGATGATGCCGCGCCGTTCCTGCAGATGCGCGACTACCTCGGCTGGCTGGACGGCTTGCTGCGAGAAGCCGCCAATGGCGGGGCGGACATGAACGAGGTGATCCAGAGCCCGATCCCCGAGCGCTTCGCCGGCATCAGCCTGACCCGCTATGAGCTGATCCGCAGCGTCAGTCATCTGTATCCGCGTTACGAAGCGATGGCGCTGCAGCGCGTCGACGAGTGAAGGCGCGCCCGCGGCGCGCCGGCTGATGTTCCACTCCAGTCGCTGCCTTCAATCACTGCAGCTGTAGCTGATCGCCACGCTCCTGCTGCCAGTCGTCCAGGCTGGGTGCGGCTTCCTCGCCATCCATGCGGTGGATGATGGTGAAATAGTCCTGCTTGAAGCGATCCTGCATGATCTCGCTGCGATTGCGAACCTTTACCGCGTAAATGCTCTGGACGTTTTGGTGGTCGAAGTCGCGCCAGTACTGCTCGTCCTTCAACAGGCTATAGCGATGGTTCTCCAGCTCGGCGATGACGGCTTCGCTATCCAGTCGGCCGGCCCGCCCCACGGCATCGGCCCACTGCCGGACGATGCCGTAGGCTGACGCTGCGGTGCTGCCGGGGTAGGCCTGATGCAACGCGATGTAGCGCTCGACGAACGCCTGGCCGGTTTCGCTTTTCTCGCGCTGCGGTACCCGCCAGGTCCAGGCTTCGGTGCCGATCACGTTTTCCATCACCAGCGGTCCGGCCTGCTCGACGATGCTCTGGGTGAGGTTGGGCGCGATGATCTGCATGCGCTTGCCCAGTTCCAGGGTGTGCGCCAGGCGCATGGTCTGCACCAGATCCTGGCCGAGCAGGACGATCACCAGCACATCCGCGTCGCTGGCGGCAGCCTTCTGCAGTGCGCTCAGGTAGTCGTCGCGACGGGCACCTCGTGCGGCGATCTTCGAGTAGCCATGGCGTGCGCGGTCGCGGCTCTTGGTCGCTTCACGCAGGGCCTGCTCCATGCTGTGGCCCCAGGCATCGTCGAGGCTGATGTAGTGGTAGCGGCGATTGGGCATGTGCCAGCTCAGGTATTCACCGAGTACCCGGGCGCTCATCCAGGCACTGTTGGACTCGCGGAACAGGTGGCGATGGCCGTCCCGCCCGGTGATCTCGTTGGCGTAGCCGAGGGTGGGGAAGTACAACAGGCCGAGTTCGCGGGCGCGCTGGCCGGCGCTCAGCGCCTCTTCACTGTTGGCGCCGCCGAAGATCATCGCTGCGCCCTGGTTGGCGAAGCGGTCGACATTGGCACGCGCCTTTTCCGCGCGTGCCGCCGAATTCAGGCTGACCAGCTCCAGGCGCCGGCCCAGCAAGCCGCCACTCTGATTGATCTGGTCGACGGCGAGGAGGGCGCCACGGCGCAGTTCCAGACCTTCTGACTTGTAGTTGCCGGTGCTCGGGTAGTTGAGACCCAGCCGGATCGGTTCGGACGCGTGGGCGCTTTGTAGTGTGAAGACGAGGAAGGCGATGATCAGGGTTGGGCGAAGCATGGCTCTTATCCTTCTGAGCGAGGGGGCGTCCGTTTTAGGGCGTGGGGCGGGCTCAGCGGAATAGTCTTTTCCGGCCATATGGGTGCGACTTTCGGTGCCGCCCGGCATTGACCGCGGGCCGAATCACGCGTCTTTCGTGGCCTGCGGAGGCGTATTGCTACCAAGGGAGGAGGAAAATCGGTACTGCGGGCAATTGTTGGCGAGGCGGTGCAAACCAAGAATCACCCACAGACCGGGAAAATTTCCCGGCATAACAATGAACCCGCAGAGGTAGCCGCAATGAAGCACACCGGTCTTCGCAAGCCCTTCGCCGTGACGGCGCTATGCGCCGCGGTGGCGATGTCCAGCCTGCACGCCTGGGCCGTAACCGACCAGGAAATCCTCAACGACGCCAAGTCCACCGATCAGATCGTCACCAACGGCCTGGGCTTGCAGGGCCAGCGCTACAGCACCCTGGACGCGTTGAACACCAACAACATCAATCAGTTGCGACCGGTTTGGGGCTTCTCTCTGGGCGGTGAAAAGCAGCGCGGCCAGGAAGCACAGCCGCTGATCAAGGACGGCGTGATGTACATCACCGGCTCCTATTCGCGGGTGTATGCGCTCGATGCCCGCACCGGCAAGGAGCTGTGGCAGTACGATGCGCGCCTGCCGGACGGCATCATGCCGTGCTGTGACGTGATCAACCGCGGCGTGGCGCTGTACGACGATCTGGTGATCTTCGGCACCCTGGACGCCAAGCTGGTCGCACTGAACAAGGACACCGGCAAGGTGGTGTGGAAGAAGACCGTCGCCGACTACAAGGTCGGTTACTCGCTGACTGCCGCTCCGCTGGTGGTCAACGGCAAGCTCATCACCGGCGTTTCCGGTGGTGAATTCGGCGTGGTGGGCAAGATCGAGGCCTACAACGCGAAGAATGGCGAACTGCTGTGGACCCGTCCGACCGTGGAAGGTCACATGGGCTACGTGTGGAAGGATGGCAAGAAGGTCGAGGCCGGCATCTCCGGCGGCGAAGCGGGCAAGACCTGGCCGGGCGACCTGTGGAAGACCGGCGGCGCGGCGCCCTGGCTGGGCGGTTACTACGATCCGGACACCGACTCGCTGCTGTTCGGCACCGGCAACCCGGCGCCGTGGAACTCGCACCTGCGTCCCGGCGACAACCTGTATTCCTCCTCGCGCCTGGCGCTGGACCCGAACGACGGCTCGATCAAGTGGCACTTCCAGTCCACGCCGCATGACGGCTGGGACTTCGACGGCGTCAACGAGCTGATCTCCTTCGACTACCAGGAAGGCGGCAAGACCATCAAGGCTGCCGGTACTGCCGACCGCAACGGCTTCTTCTACGTGCTCGACCGCACCAACGGCAAGTTCATCCGCGGCTTCCCGTTCGTCGACAAGATCACCTGGGCCAAGGGCCTGGACAAGAACGGTCGGCCGATCTACGACGACGCAAACCGCCCGGGCAATCCGAACGAGGCCGACAAGGGCAAATCCGTGTTTGTCGCGCCGTCGTTCCTCGGTGGCAAGAACTGGATGCCCATGGCCTACAGCCAGGACACCGGGCTGTTCTACGTGCCGTCCAACGAGTGGGGCATGGACATCTGGAACGAGGGCGTCGCCTACAAGAAGGGCGCGGCCTACCTGGGTGCCGGCTTCACCATCAAGCCGCTCAACGAGGACTTCATCGGCGTGCTGCGCGCCATCGATCCGAAGACCGGCAAGGAAGTCTGGCGCTACAACAACTACGCGCCACTGTGGGGCGGCGTGCTGGCCACCAAGGGCAACCTGGTGTTCACCGGCAACCCGGAAGGCTACCTGATGGCGTTCGACGCCAAGACCGGCAAGAAAGTCTACGAGTTCAACACCGGTTCGGGGATCGTCGGTTCTCCGGTTACTTGGGAGATGGATGGCGAGCAGTACGTTTCCGTCCTGTCCGGCTGGGGTGGTGCGGTCCCTCTGTGGGGCGGTGAAGTCGCCAAGCGCATCAAGGAGTTCAACCAGGGCGGCATGGTCTGGACCTTCAAGCTGCCGAAGGATCTGGTCGCCAAGCGCTGATCGACGATCTGTAGGACGAGTCCGGCGAACGCCGGGCTTCGTGTACGAAACCCCGGTCATCACGGCCGGGGTTTCGTGTTTCTGCGCCTGCGGAATTTCTTTCAGCCCTGGCGATAGGTGCTGGGGGTGACGCCCACCTCACGACGAAACACCTGGGAGAAATGGCTGGGGCTCGAGTAGCCCACCTCCAGCCCGATGTCGATGATGCTGCGCGGTGTTTCAAGCAGCAGCTGCCGCGCCCGCGCCATGCGCAGCCCGATGAAGTACTGCGACGGTGAAAGGCCGGTGGCCCGCTTGAACATCCGGCTGAAGTGGTACTCGCTCAGTTCGACGACCTGCGCCAGCGCCGCCAGGCTGAACTCCTCGGCCAGCCGTTCGTTCATCACCCCGATGACCTTGCGCAGCTTGTAGGCGGGCAGGGCATTGCTGCGGCGGATGCTGCCGTGCGGGTCGCGATAGTGGCGCAGCAGATGCACTGCCAGTGCCTGGGCCAGGCCACGAACGTACAGCGGGCTGGCTTGGGGCCGGTCGAGCAGTTCGCGACGCAGCTGATCCATCAACCAGCGCACCGTCTCGTCCCGTGCACCGGAAACGTCCAGCAAGGCAACGCCGGTGCTCTGCGGCCCCAGCAGTTCACGCGCCGCCTGGTCGATGAGCGGCAGGCCGAGATACAGGTGCATCACCTCGAAGCGCTCGCCCTCCAGCGCTTGCCAGCGCATCTCATAGGGCTCGGCCGTGTCGGTCAGGAAGAAGTCGCCCGCACGGACGTTCACCGTGCTCCACTGGCCGCCCGGTGTGCGCTCCTCGACCTGCGCTGCACCGGCCAGCACCAGGACCAGCAACGGCTCCACCACCGCCGGCACGCCGATCGGTACTTCGACCGAACGGTGGCTGAACAGCTGCAGCACGACGTCCTGCGTCGGCATTGGCAGCTCGGTCAGCCGCGTTTCGGCGGGCAGGTAACGGCCCATGGCCTGGGCCGGGGCACGGCCGGAAGCAGGCAAGGGCGGGGCGTCGGTTGGCCGAGGCACGTGAAACTCCAGGACAAGACCGCTAGCGGCTGGGTCGTTAGCGTAGCGCAGCCGCCGCCCGGTGCCGCGGATCGAACACGGAGCGAACCGCGGGGCGGACTTCAGCCCACCATTGTGCGGTCCTGCGGTCCGCAGATGTCTGGATCCGGCTTTTGCGCGCAAGAGTCCGACAGCCAGAGCAAGCCAGCGAAAGTTCGGGGCGCAACGATGAGCAAGACTGAACCTGTCGATAACCAGGGCGCCCATGGCGCCATATATACCGGAGGAATCAGCATGAGCGATTCGAAGCATAGCGTCATCGCGGAAGTTGCAGGCAAGGTCGCGCTGGTCACTGGCGCTGCCAGTGGTATCGGCAAGGCGATCGCCTTGCTGCTGCACGAGCGAGGTGCCAAGGTCATTGCCGAAGACATCGACCCGGCGGTCGAGGAACTCGCTCGACCGGGGCTGGTGCCGCTTCAGGCCGACATCACCGAAGACGGGGCCGCGGAGCGGGCGGTGGGCCTGGCGGTCGAGCGCTTCGGCCGACTCGACATCCTGGTCAACAATGCCGGCATCATCATCAACAAGCTGGTGGTGGACATGACCCGCGAGGACTGGGAGCGCATCCAGGCGGTCAATGCCACTGCGGCTTTCCTGCATTGCCGCGAAGCGGTCAAGGCAATGATGCCCAACCGCTCGGGGGCGATCGTCAATATCGCCTCCTATGCGTCGTACTTCGCCTTTCCGACCATCGCCGCCTATACGGCTTCGAAGGGTGCGCTGGCGCAGCTGACCCGCACGCTGGCACTGGAGGCGATCGAGCATGGCATCCGGGTCAACGCCATCGGCGTCGGCGATGTGGTGACCAACATCCTCAACGATGTGGTCGAGGACGGGCCGGGTTTTCTCGCCCAGCATGGCGAAGCCGCGCCCATCGGCCGCGCGGCGCAGCCGGAGGAGATTGCCGAGGTCGTTGCGTTCCTGGCCTCGGAGCGAGCCAGTTTCATGGTCGGCTCGGTGGTCATGGCCGATGGCGGCATGACGGTCACGGCCGGCTGATGCCGCCCTAGAAACACGAACCCCGCCAGTAGGCGGGGTTCGGTGCTTTACGTAGGCGGGCGCAGGATCAGTCTTCCAGCGAGCCCATCGCGGTGGTGTTGAAGCCGCCGTCGACGTAAAGGATCTCACCGCTGATGCCGGACGCCAGGTCCGAGCAGAGGAAGGCACCGGCATTGCCGACTTCCTCGATGGTGACGTTGCGGCGCAGCGGGGTCTGCTTCTCGTTGGCGGCGAGCATCTTGCGGAAGCTGGCGATGCCGGAGGCGGCCAGGGTACGGATCGGGCCGGCGGAGATACAGTTGACGCGGGTGCCTTCCGGGCCGAGGCTGCCGGCCAGGTAGCGAACACCGGCTTCCAGACTGGCCTTGGCCATGCCCATGACGTTGTAGTTCGGCATGGTGCGCTCGGCGCCCAGGTAGGAGAGAGTCAGCAGGCTGCCGTTGCGGCCCTTCATCATCTCGCGGCCGGCTTTGGCCAGGGCGACGAAGCTGTAGGCGCTGATGTCGTGGGCGATCTTGAAGCCTTCTCGGGTGGTGACTTCGGTGAAGTCGCCGTTGAGCTGGTCGCCGGGAGCGAAGCCGACCGAATGCACGATGCAATCCAGGCCGTCCCACTTCTTGCCCAGTTCCTCGAACACGCGGGCGATGTCTTCGTCATTGGCGACATCGCAGGGGAAGCACAGCTCCGGGCCCGAGCCCCAGCCGGCGGCGAATTCTTCGACGCGGCCCTTGAGCTTGTCGTTCTGGTAGGTGAAAGCCAGTTCTGCACCTTCGCGATGCATGGCGGCGGCGATGCCCGAGGCAATCGACAGTTTGCTGGCAACGCCGACGATCAGTACGCGCTTACCGGTGAGAAAACCCATGTGCTTGTCCCTCTTCTGGTTGTTCGGCAGCGCCGGGCGCCATGAAGGCGGATTCCAGCAGCTGCTGTGTATACGGATGTTGCGGCGCCGCGAATATCTCGGCAGCCGTACCCTGTTCCACCACCTGGCCTTGCTTGACCACCATCATCTGGTGGCTGAGTGCCCTGACCACCGCCAGGTCATGGCTGATGAACAGGTAGGTCAGGTTGTACTTGGCCTGCAACGAGCGCAGAAGCTCCACCACCTGGCGCTGGACCGTGCGATCGAGAGCCGAGGTCGGCTCGTCGAGCAGTATCAGCGCCGGTTTCAACACCAGAGCCCGGGCAATGGCAATGCGTTGCCGTTGTCCGCCGGAAAACTCGTGGGGATAGCGATGCCGGGTTTCCGGATCGAGACCAACCTCCACGAGCGCGTCAATGATTGCCTGTTCCTGCTCCTGCGCATTACCCATGTGGTGAATGCGCAACCCTTCGCCGATGATCTGTCCGACCGACATCCGCGGGCTCAGGCTCCCATACGGGTCCTGGAAGACCACCTGCATCTGCCGGCGCAACGGCCGCACGGCGCCCTGTGACATGCCCTGCAGCTGCTGGCCCTGGAAGCGGATCTCGCCGCGACTGGCCAACAGACGAAGGATAGCCAAGCCCAGGGTCGACTTGCCTGAGCCGCTCTCGCCGACGATCCCCAGCGTCTGCCCCCGGGGCAGGCTGAAGTTCACGCCGTCGACCGCCTTGATGTGATCGACGGTACGCCGCAGCAGGCCCTTCTTGATCGGGAACCAGACGCGCAGATCCTCGACCTCCAGCAGCGGTGCCGCCTGCTCGACCTCCACCGGCCCACCGCTGGGCTCGGCCGCGAGCAGTTCCTGGGTGTACGGATGCTTGGGCGAACGGAACAGTTCTTCACACAACGCCTGTTCGACGACACGACCGCGCTGCATGACACATACGCGATGGGCGACCCGCCGAACCAGGTTGAGATCGTGGCTGATCAGCAGCAACGCCATGCCCAGCCGCGCCTGCAGTTCCTTGAGCAGTTCGAGGATCTTCAGCTGCACGGTAACGTCCAGCGCCGTGGTCGGTTCATCGGCGATCAGCAGCTCCGGCTCGTTGGCCAGGGCCATGGCGATCATCACGCGCTGGCGCTGGCCGCCGGACAGTTCGTGCGGGTAGGCGCGGATGCGCTTGCGCGGCTCCGGTATGCCCACCAGCTCGAGCAATTCCAGCGTGCGGGCACTGGCGGCCTTGCCGCGCAGGCCCTTGTGGATTTCCAGTACCTCGTTGATCTGCTTGCCCACCGTGTGCAGCGGGTTGAGCGAGGTCATGGGTTCCTGGAAGACCATGGCGATACGGTTGCCACGGATCTTGCGCATGGCCTTCTCGTCGGCCTTGATCAGGTCCTGTCCGTGGAAATGAATCTGCCCCTGCGGGTGGCGGGCCAGCGGGTAGGGCAGCAGGCGCAGGATGGAATGGGCGGTGACCGACTTGCCCGAGCCGCTTTCGCCCACCAGGGCCAGGGTTTCGCCCTTGCGGATGTCGAAGGAGACGCCTTCTACGACGCGCTGGACCTGATCACCGGTGACGAACTCGACGGCCAGATCGCGGACCTCGACCAAGCTCTCGCCAATCGAAACTTCGGACATCTTATTTCCTTGGGTCGAAGGCATCGCGCGCCGCCTCCCCGATGAACACCAGCAGGGTCAGCATGATCGCCAGCACCAGAAAGGCGCTGATACCGAGCCAGGGGGCCTGCAGATTGGCCTTGCCCTGGGCGACCAGCTCGCCCAGCGACGGCGAGCCCGCCGGCAGGCCGAAGCCGAGGAAGTCCAGCGCGGTGAGGGTGCCGATGGCGCCGGTGAGAATGAACGGCATGAAGGTCATGGTCGAGACCATGGCGTTGGGCAGAATGTGGCGGAACATGATCGCGCCGTTCTGCATGCCCAGTGCACGGGCCGCGCGTACATACTCGAGGTTGCGCCCACGAAGGAACTCGGCACGTACTACGTCCACCAGGCTCATCCAGGAAAACAGCAGCATGATGCCCAGCAGCCACCAGAAGTTCGGCTGCACGAAGCTGGCGAGAATGATCAGCAGGTAGAGCACCGGCAGGCCCGACCAGATCTCTAGCAGGCGCTGCCCGACCAGATCGACCCAGCCGCCATAGAAGCCCTGCAGGGCGCCGGCGATGACACCGATTACCGAGCTGATCAGGGTCAGGGTGAGGGCGAACAGCACCGAGATGCGGAAACCGTAGATCACCCGGGCGAGCACATCGCGGCCCTGATCATCGGTGCCCAGCCAGTTCTCCAGCGAAGGCGGCGCGGGCGCCGGCACCTGCAGTTCGTAGTTGATGCTCGAATAGTTGAAGGGAATGACCGGCCAGATCATCCAGCCATCCTTCTCGGCGATCAGTTCCTGGATGTACGGGCTCTTGTAGTTCGCCTGCAGTGGAAACTCGCCGCCGAAGGCCGTCTCCGGATAACGCTTGAACACCGGGAAGAACCATTCGCCGTCGTAGCGCACCACGATCGGCTTGTCGTTGGCGATGATCTCCGCGCCCAGGCTGAGCACGAACAGCGCAAGGAAGATCCACAGTGACCACCAGCCACGCTTGTGCGCCTTGAACAGGGCCAGCCGACGCTGATTGAGGGGGGACAACTGCATTCAGGCCTCCCTGCTTTCGAAATCGATGCGCGGGTCGACCAGGGTGTAAGTCAGGTCGCCGATCAGCTTCACCACCAGGCCTAGCAGGGTGAAGAGGAAGAGGGTACCGAACACCACCGGATAGTCGCGGTTGATCGCCGCCTCGAAGCTGAGCAGGCCGAGTCCGTCGAGGGAGAAGATCACCTCGATCAGCAGCGAGCCGGTGAAGAACATACCAATGAAGGCGGCCGGAAAGCCGGCGATGATGATTAGCATGGCATTGCGGAACACGTGGCCGTAGAGCACGCGATTCTTGCTCAGACCCTTAGCTCGTGCCGTGATCACGTACTGCTTGTTGATCTCGTCGAGGAAGCTGTTCTTGGTCAGCAGCGTCAGGGTGGCGAAGTTGCCGATCACCAGAGCGGTGACGGGCAGGGCCAGGTGCCAGAAGTAGTCGATGATCTTGCCGCCCAGGGTCAGGTCGTCGAAGTTGCCCGAGGTCAGGCCGCGCAGGGGAAACCAGTTCCAGTAGCTGCCGCCAGCGAACAGCACGATAAGCAGGATGGCGAAGAGAAACGCCGGGATGGCGTAGCCGACGATGATCGCCGAGCTGGTCCAGACGTCGAACTTGCTGCCGTGACGGGTGGCCTTGGCGATCCCCAGCGGGATCGAGGCCAGGTACATGATCAGCGTGCTCCACAGGCCCAATGAGATGGATACCGGCATCTTCTCGATGATCAGGTCGGTGACCTTGGCGTCGCGGAAGAAACTCTCGCCGAAGTCCAGCCGCAGGTAGTTGCTGAGCATGATCCAGAAGCGCTCGGCCGGCGGCTTGTCGAAGCCGTAGAGTCGCTCGATCTCGGCGATCAGCTCGGGGTCCAGGCCCTGCGCGCCGCGATAGCTGGTGCCACCCACCGCAACCTCCGAGCCGCCACCGGCGATACGGCTGGTGGCGCCCTCGAAGCCCTCCAGCTTGGCGATCGCCTGCTCCACTGGGCCACCGGGCGCGGCCTGGATGATGATGAAGTTGATCAGCAGGATGCCGAACAACGTGGGGATGATCAGCAGCAATCGGCGAACAATGTAAGCCAGCATGCTTAGCGCTCCGCCTCGCCGTTATCGGCTGGCGTGCTCGCGCCAGCTTCCGCGGCTTTCTTCGCTTCCACCGGATCGGCGACTGGAGCCTTCGCCTCTGGCTTGCGCCACCAGGTCATCAGGCCGATGTCCTGTTTGGGCGTTACCTGCGGATGCGCCAGGTGGTTCCAGTAGGCGACGCGCCAGGTCTTGATGTGCCAGTTCGGCACCACGTAGTGACCCCAGAGCAGCACGCGATCCAGCGCACGAGTATGGGCGACCAGTTCCTTGCGCGAGTCGGCGCCGATCAGCCCCTCGACCAGCATGTCGATGGCCGGTTCCTTCAAGCCGATGAAGTTGCGGCTGCCGGGATTGTCCGCACTCGCCGAATGCCAGAATTCACGCTGTTCGTTGCCGGGCGAGTTGGACTGACCGAAGCCACTGACGATCATGTCGTAGTCGCGCGAGCGCAGCCGGTTGATGTACTGCGAGACGTCGACTCGGCGGATCTCCAGCTCGATGCCCAGGTCGGCCAGGTTGCGCTTGTAGGGCAGTAACACGCGCTCGAACTCGGCCTGCACCAGCAGGAACTCCAGCTTCA
>Ga0310345_10000437_pt1 | contig 63684 bp, 55 predicted proteins | sample HC15DNA20500_MG_FD_204667 | JGI IMG/M metagenome (GOLD analysis project Ga0310345, IMG submission 204667) | Marine microbial communities from station ALOHA, North Pacific Subtropical Gyre - HC15-DNA-20-500_MG | ecosystem: Environmental > Aquatic > Marine > Oceanic | place: Pacific Ocean: North...
CGTGATGCGCCTTGCTAATGGCGTCTCGGCCGAGGGATCGTCTTACAACGTTGCGTTCTGGGAACGATTCTTCCAAGCTGCCCCGCCGCAACCGACCACCGTGTAGCCCGCTTCTATGTCGATCGCAGCGCGCCTGGCGAACCTCGATTGGGGTCGGATCGAAACCGACTTGTGGACGCGCGGCTATTCGCAGACTTCATCCATCCTGTCCAGACGCGACTGTCAATCACTCGTCACGCTCTATAAGGACGAGTCGCGCTTTCGTAAGCGTGTTGACATGGCACGGCATCGCTTCGGCGTCGGTGAGTACAAGTACTTCGCGCGTCCGTTACCCCCCATCGTCAAGCAACTTCGCGAGACCCTGTATCCCCCGCTCGCCACCGTCGCCAATAGTTGGATGGATGCACTCAACACCAGCATTCGCTACGCCCCGACGCTCTCTGCATTCTTGCATCACTGCGCGAAGCTCGGGCAGGTGCAACCAACTCCACTTCTGCTGCGGTACGAGGCCGAAGGCTACAATTGCCTGCATCAGGACGTCTATGGTGAGGCGGTGTTTCCACTGCAGGTGGCAGCGTTCCTGAACCGCCCGGGTGCGGACTACACCGGTGGAGAATTCCTACTTGTCGAGCAACGGCCACGTGCACAATCATCAGGCGAAGCGGTACTACCCACACAGGGAGCATTGGTGATCTTCACGACCCAGATGCGTCCCGTTGCCGGCACGCGCGGCTATTACCGGGTCAACGTGCGCCACGGAGTCAGCCGGCTCCGCTCGGGCCAGCGCTTCACTCTTGGCATCATCTTTCACGACGCGACCACGTAGACTCAGCGAGGTATCGATCCAAGTTTGATGCCGACCATCCGACAACCGCGCCAGACCTAACCTGTGTGCCCAGGAGAAACCAATGAAGCAAGAGTTGGAAGCCGTGGCACTAACCGTGATGTTGCTAACCGCCGGCTGCGTGCAGAAGACTCCACCGTTGAAGAGCACCGTCACAAACGGGCAGGATGAAATCGCCGGCGAGGTAACGCCCGAGTCAGTGATCCTTGATCCTTCAATCACGGCTCACGACGCGCGGTGGGTGGGTCGATGGCGATCTCCCGGGCGCGCCTAGCGTCGCATGCTTCGACAACAAGCTTAACAACAACCACCACGCGATCATGGGGCCGAGTCCGCTTTCGTCCTAAGATAAGAGCTAGGGTGCGAGGTGGCGCTACGCGCCGTTGTTGTCTTCCAACTCTCTAGGGCGCCAGAGATTGATAAGACGCCCCTCAGTCGACAAGCGCAGTTCCTTCCAGTTCTGGATCGGGAGAGAGATCTGCACGAGTGCAGCCGTCTGCAGCCGTTCAGCCCGTCCGGTCAACCGAGTGACTAGCTCCTCAAGACCCGGGTTGTGGCTGACCAGCAGCACCCGCCCTGCGTTCCCGCCCACCCGACGCAGTACTTCGATGATCGCTAAGGGACTGGCCAAGTAGAGCTTTCGGTCAAGCTGTACGGCACCGTTGTAGGCGCAGTAGCCGGCCACCTCATCGGCCGTTCGTCGCGCGCGTTTAGCCGTGGAGCTGACGATGAGCTCCGGCCTCAATTTGCGCTGCACCAACAACCTTCCCATCCGTGGTGCTTCACGTTTTCCCCGCTTGTTTAACGGACGGTCGTGATCGACCAGTTCAGGGTCCTTCCAGCTCGACTTCGCGTGTCGCAGAACGAGTAATGTCTTAGCAGCCATCTCTGACGACCCACTATAGCAATGAGTCGGATTAAATCGCCCTCAAAGATTATCCGCTTCGCTGACAGCACCGTCGTCTTCTCCGCAGACTAGAATGGGTTGTTGGTTCTTGTTCAGCTCGTCGATGCTGTGCTCCCTCATCGCGGTCGGGATGCTACAAAGTCATGATCCTGGCCAGCGCGCTTGGGTTATAGTCAAGATCCTCACATAAGAGTGATCAAACAAGCCACCGAGCAACGAACCTGCAAACCTGCTGGATGGCATCGGCGTGTCTACTCAAGCGGAGACTAGGCCTAGGTGGCTTTCCAGCCGGTCCAAAACGCGGGCGCATGACATGATCAGAGCATAGGAGTCGAGTCGTGAGTGACACGTCTACGTCCCCAGCGCAATTAGCTGACACGGGGATGGTCGGTTGCCGTCAATGCAAGCAGGAGTACACGGAGGAGCACTTCCGCGCCGAGCTTCACGTCTGCCCGTCGTGCGGCTGGCACGCACCGCTGAGTGCACAAAAATGGATTGAACACCTAGCTGACCACGACAGCTTCAGGGAGATCGGCAAGAGTCTCTTTTCGACCGATCCCTTGCAGTTCCGTGACCCCATACCCTACCGTGACCGGCTGCGCGAAACCGAGCAACGCACCGGCATGCGCGAGGCGGCGCTCAGCGGTGAGGTTCGTCTCGATGGTAGACCGCTCGTGCTGATCTCACTCGAGTTCGACTTTCTGGGTGGGACGATGGGGTCAGTCGTTGGTGAGAAGGTGGCACGCGCGTTCCGAGTCGCAACCCGCAAGAAACTACCGGTCGTCTCGATCCTGGCAAGCGGCGGTGCCCGGATCCAGGAAGGCATGCTTGCGCTCATGCAGATGGCGAAGACCGCGACCGCGGTCTCTGAGCATCATGCCGCGCGGTTACCCTACATCTCGGTCCTGACGAATCCAAGCTTCGGCGGTACGTTTGCGAGCTTCGGCTCGTTGGGCGACATCTTGATCGGTGAACCACGCGCGCAGATTGGCTTCGTCGGCGCACGTGTCGTCGAGGGGACGATCGCGGAACGCATTCCGAAGGAAGAGCGGCAGGCCGAGACACTGCTACGTCACGGCATGATTGACATGGTGATGCCGCGTCGTGCGCTGCGAAACCAGCTTGCCGTGCTTGTCTCCGATCTCATGCCGGACCGCGTGGCTGGCTGGCCAACCGTTCAGCTCGCGCCAACGCCCAAGCCATCGCGTTCCGCCGGTGAGGTGATCGAACTCGCGCGCTCGCCCGAACGGCCCCGAGCGACGGACTACGTGGAACGCATCTTCTCGTCCTTCACGGAGCTGCACGGTGACCGCTGCTACGGTGACGACTCAGCCATCCTCGGCGGCATCGCAGACCTCCGAGGCCATCCATTGGTACTGATCGCCCAGACCGGCCAGGTTATGCCGATGCCCGAAGGCTATCGCAAAGCGCATCGTCTATTGCGCCTTGCCGGCAAATTCCAACTGCCAGTCGTCACGCTAGTAGATACGCCGGGTGCATTTCCAGGCCTGGAGGCCGAACACCGCGGCATTGCGTTGACCATCGGCGAGAACCTGGCGACGCTATCTACGCTTGAGGTCCCGGTCGTCAACGTCGTGATCGGAGAGGGTGGTAGTGGCGGCGCACTTGCACTCGGTCTCGCCGACATCATTTTGATGCAGGAAAACGCAATCTACTCCGTTATCGCCCCTGAGGGCGCGGCGGCAATCCTCCTGCGTGACACGTCTAGAACCGACGAACTGGTGGCCGGGCTCAAGCTTTGTGCGCACGACCTTCTTGAGCTTGGTGTGATTGACGGAATCATTCCAGAGCCGGCGGGCGGTGCCCATCGCGATCCGGAGGCTGCAGCTCGGCTGCTCATGGAACGCGTGGTGTATCACCTGAGCCAACTAACCAGCACGAAGCCGCGCCGCCTCGTCCGCAACCGGGCCAACCGCTTTCGGGCTATCGGGCGCTTCGAGCGTGGAATCGTTAAAAAGGCCCGCGATCTAATGATCCGGATCAAAGGGCGACGTTGACGCGGAAAGCGATTATGATCGCATGTTGAGGTGGGGTTCATGGGAACATCGCCCCCGCCACCGATCCCAACTAACCGATTGGTTCCTAGAGAGGTCGCCCCATGCGCACAAGCCTACTGCTTGGCCTCACAAAGACGGTTCTCATCGCCGCACTCATCGTAACCGGCGGGACCGACGCACCTGTCGCTCAAGAAACCGAGAACCCCTTCGTAACCAGCGTCGATGTCAGGATGGGCTTGCGCCTATTCCGCCAGCAGTGCGGACGCTGCCATGGTCGGGACGCAACCGGCAACGATGAGACGGGGGCACCAGACCTGACGACCGGGACATACCAGAATGCTAGTTCGGACGCCGGACTTTTCAAGGTCATCCGCGAGGGAATCGACAACACCGCGATGATCGGCATCAACCCGAACGCGTCCGATCAAACGGTGTGGCAGATCGTCGCGTATCTCGACTCCTTAAACGTCGACCCAGGTGACGTTGATTTACCCGGAACACCGGCCACCGGCCAGCAGGTGTTCAATGGGAAGGGTAACTGCTCGAGCTGCCACATGGTCAATGGTGAGGGTGGCCGGCTCGGCCCTGATCTTTCCCGGATCGGTGAGCGGCGTGACCCTGACGAACTCAAGACCGACTTGATCGATCCCAACGACGAGGTGAACCCTCGCTGGTGGCAGATGAAAGTCACCCGCCAAGATGGCTCCGTCGTCGAAGGGTCTCGCATGAACGAGGATACGTTCACGCTTCGGATCATGGACGACGATGAGAACCTCTGGTCGTTCGACAAGAACCGGGTCCGCTCGAGCGAGCGGATCGAAACATCGACCATGCCGAGCACGGAGGGAACGATGACCGCAAGCGAAGTAGACGACCTCGTTGCTTACCTCTTTTCGTTGCGGAAGGAGAATTGATCATGAAACGGCTTGCGTGCGTTGTTACGCTCCTTGCATCCGTACAGTTGGCAGCTGGCCAGGAAGAGTCGAGCTCTAACCAGATAACCTCGGCATTCTCACCGGTGACCTGGGAGCGGCTACTGAACGCGGCGGACGAGCCGCACAATTGGCTCATGTACTCCGGGACCTTTGACAGCCAGCGCTACAGTCGACTCGATCAAATCCACAACCGCAACGTCGATGGGTTGACCCTGAAATGGGCGTATCAGATCCCAGAAATCGATCGCGCTGAAACCGTCCCCTTGGTTGTCGACGGCGTGATGTTCGTCACCGAGGCTCCGAGTAACGTCGTCGCCCTCGACGCCGCAACCGGCCGACAATACTGGCGGTATGAGCATGAGCTACCAGACGACCTGCGGATCTGCTGCGGACGCAACAACCGGGGTGTGGCGATCTTGGACGAGATGCTTTACATGAGCACACTTGATGCCCACCTAGTCGCCATCGACGCCCGGAGTGGAAATCTCGTGTGGAACCGTGAAGTGGCGGACCACCGGGCCGGTTATAGCAAGACGGCGGCGCCGCTCGTCGTCAAGGACCAGGTTGTGACCGGGATCGCCGGCGGGGAGTTCGGGATCCGCGGCTTCCTCGATTCGTACAACGCTGTAACGGGTGAACAGGAATGGCGTGCCTGGACGATCCCAGGTCCGGACCATCCGGACAACGAAAGCTGGGCCGGCGATTCGTGGCGCACGGGTGGCTCGCCGACCTGGATCACTGGCTCGTATGATCCGGATCTCAACCTCGTCTACTGGGGCACCGGTAACCCGGGACCTGACTGGAACGGCGACGTACGAATGGGGGACAATCTCTACGCCGACTCAGCACTCGCCCTCAACGCCGACACTGGCGAGATGGAGTGGTATTTCCAGTTCACGCCACACGACGTGCACGACTGGGACGCGATCCAGGTGCCGATTCTCGCTGACATCGAGTACGACGGCGAGACCCGCAAGGTGATGATGTGGGCAAACCGGAATGCTTTCTATTACACACTCGACCGCGAGACGGGCGAGTTCCTCGTTGGCAAGCCCTTTGCCAAGCAGACCTGGGCCGAAGGGCTCGATGAGAACGGCCGGCCGATCCGTATTCCCAATACGTTCCCGACGCCGGAAGGGGTTGTAGTGTCGCCACCGATCGGTGGTGGTACGAACTGGTGGTCACCATCCTACAGTCCGCGGACAGGCCTCTTCTACGTCAACGCGTTTGACGGCGAGCAAGAGTACTTCATCCGGGACGAGGAGTACACTGAGGGTGAACAGTACACTGGTGGTGGCGGAAACCAGGTACTGCCGATGGACAACTATCAGAGCTATATTCGCGCTATCGACCCCGCAACCGGCGATCGTCGTTGGGAATTCCCAATCGCGCCGCGGTCCACAACCGGTCTTTTGACGACGGCCGGTGACCTCCTCTTCGGGGGCACGGTCGACGGGTATTTCTTCGCAATCGACGCCGTGAGTGGTCAGGAACTGTGGCACATGGCGGTCGGCGCCCGAGTGCACTCGGCCCCGTTGACCTATGCCGTCGATGGCCAGCAATATGTGACGATCGCGGCAGGGAACGTCGTGTTCACGTTTGGACTTGGCGATTAAACCACTAGCATTTATGTCGTTCACGAAGCTAGAGGATCTGCCCGCTAAAGAACAGATGCCCGGGTTCCGTGGGCGCTTCATCCACGCCGACACCGTAACGATTGTCCACTGGGATGTCACTGCAGGCGCGGTGCTACCCGAGCATTCGCATCCCCACGAGCAGATCTCTAACCTCCTCGAGGGTGAGTTCGAGATGACGGTCGACGGCCAAGCCCGGCGCCTTGGCACCGGGTCAATCGCCGTCGTTCCGTCGAACGCCGTCCATTCCGGGCGCGCTTTGACCGACTGCCGGTTCATCGACGTCTTTCACCCCGTTAGGGAGGATTATCGGTAGGCAGTGTTACGATTCGGCTATGCGGGATCGGCTGGACCCTAGCCGGCGCGTGACTGGCCCCGTGACCACGGGGCTCATCGTCGCGGCCCTGACCGCGGGCACTGGATTACACCCAACACCTTCGGCCGCCCCTGCGACAAATGCGGCGACTCAACCCCAAAGCGTAACGGCTTCCACGACCGAGCCCCTGCTGCGTCCAGGCCGGTCCCCGCGCAACGCCAACTATTCGATCGACGTCCATCTCGACACAGAACAGCGCATGCTTACCGGACGCGAGGTGCTGACTTGGCGCAACATCTCTCCTGTCACTACGACCGAGCTTCGATTCCACCTTTACTACAACGCCTGGAGGAATACGGAGTCGACCTGGATGCGCGAGCAATCGCTCGGGCGCAGTCTGGCAATCTATGACCGTTCGGAGTCAGACTGGGGCTGGATCGACGTAACACGCGTGCGTCTGCTCAGCACGGACGATCACCCCCCACTCGATCTAACAGCGGACGCGACATACATCGCCCCGGACGACGGTAACACCGACGATCGGACCGTCATGGCAGTACCTCTCCCCGCAGCGGTGGCGCCGGGCGAGACCATTAAACTGGAGATGGAATGGACATCCCACGTGCCGCGCACGTTCGCTCGGACCGGCACGATCGGTAACTATTACTTCATCGCCCAGTGGTTCCCCAAAGTGGGCGTGCTCGAAGCCGACGGCTGGAACTGTCACCAATTCCACGCCGCCACCGAGTTCTTCGCCGACTACGGCATCTACGACGTACGGATCACTGTTCCGTCAGGATGGATCCTTGGTGCGACCGGACGCGAACAAGATACGCAAGATAACGGCGACGGAACCGTAACTCATCATTACTACGAAGAGGACGTGCACGACTTCACCTGGACCACAAGTCCCAATTTTCTCGATCTACGCCAAGAGTTCGAACACCCAACGTTGCCCAATGTCGACATAAGGCTCCTCCTACAGCCGGAGCATGCGGGACAGGCTGATCGGCACTTCGAGGCGACCCGTGCCACGCTAAAGTACTATGGGGAATGGTTCGGCGCGTACCCCTACAATCACCTCACCATCGTCGATCCGGCTTGGCAGAGTGGCTCCGGCGGCATGGAGTACCCCACGCTTTTCACGGCCGGATCGAGTTGGCTCGCACCACAGGACGTGTCCCGTCCAGAAGGAGTGACGGTCCATGAAGCCGGACATCAATTCTGGTACGGCGTCGTCGGTAACAACGAGTTCGAGCACGCGTGGCTGGATGAAGGTGTAAACACCTTCTCGACAGCGCGCACACTTGATGAGTTCTTCTCCCCAAGCTATGCGTCCACGCGCTTTTTCGGCGGCTTTGTACCTTGGGTCTTCCGCGACATTCACTGGTCACGAGCAACCGACGGCAACAGGTTGAGCGGTTATCGATCGAACGCGCGCATGGATCCACAAGCCACGCCGACCTTCCGCTACTGGCCCGGCAGTGCCAGCAGCATTACCTATAACAAGACAGCCCTGTGGCTGCACACGCTTGAGCGTCACCTGGGATGGCCGGTGCTGCAACGTGCACTAGCCCGATTCTACGAGCGGTGGCAGTTCGATCACCCCGAACCACAAGACTTCTTTGACGCCATCAACGAGACCAGCGGCACCGACTTGACCTGGTTCTTCGATCAGGTGCACGGCGACTCGGTGGTGTTTGACTACGGGCTCGCACAGCTGACCAGCCGACCGACCGAGGGACGTGGTTTCTTCGACGGTGACGGACGTCTGGCGTTCATTGACAAAACGACCGAAGGCTTGATCGAAACAACGGTCGTGGTTCGGCGGTACGGCGACGGTGTCTTTCCCGTAGATGTTGTCGTCGAGTTCGACGACGGTCAGATCGTACGGGAGCAGTGGGACGGGTCGGCTCAGTGGACCGTATTCCGCTACGAGCGGAGTGCACGCGTCACGCGAGCGAGTGTGGATCCCAATCGGGTGCTCCTACTAGACGTCAACTACACGAATAACAGTCGGACAATGACGCCGCGCGCCACCGCTGCCGCTACGAAGTGGAGTCTCAAGTGGATGGTGTGGCTACAGGACCTGTTGCTAACGTATGGGTTTTTCGTGTGATTCGAGCATTGCTTGACGGCCTTCGTCGCGTTCTGACCGCACCGGCCCTCCTAGCCGGTATCTATTTCATCATCCTACTTGCGACGATCCCAATGGGGTTCGTACTGCACGAATCGATCGCGTCACATCTCGGCGCCAGCGTAGTCGGTGACGCTCTCGCCGACGGCGTCGCAGACGGTTGGTGGGATGAGTTCGCTGCGCAATCGAGCGGCCTCGAACGGACGTTCGTACCCAGCGTCATCGGATTTGCCGCGGTCCTAAGCAACCTAAGCGCCATCGCCGATGGCACACCACCCCAAGGTGCCATTGCGGCGCTCGTAGTCGTGTACATGCTGGCGTGGGTGTTTCTCGTCGGTGGAGTGATAGACCGGTTGGCCCGACAACGGCGGGTGACGAGCGCTGGTTTCTTTTCGGCCTGCGGGATCTACTTCTTCCGGTTCTCCCGCTTGGCCGTACTTGCGGGACTCGCCTATTGGGCACTGTTCGGCGTTGTGCACGGGTGGCTCTTTACAGATTTCTATAGCACCGTCATTCGAGATATCACTACCGAGCGCGACGCGTTCCTGCTTCGCGCTGTCTTCTACGCAATCTTCGGTTCGTTACTGTTGATCGTAAACCTCATCGTCGACTACGCGAAGATACGCGCCGTTGTCGAGGACCGCCGGAGCATGATCGGAGCCTTGCTAGCTTCGGTACGATTCATTCGCCGTCGACCGGTTGCCACGGTTAGTCTGTATCTGCTCAACGGCACGGTTTTCGTGCTGGTACTGGCTGGCTACGCACTATTGGCACCAGGTGTCGGTACAGCCGGCCCGGAAATGTGGGCCGGCTTCGTCGCTGGCCAGGTCTATGTAATCGCGCGACTGGTAACGAAGCTTCTCTTTTATGCCTCACAGATTTCGTACTTCCAGAGCGAACTAGCGCACGCCAATTACGTCGCAGCCCCGCAGCCAAGATGGCCCGAGTCACCGGCCGCCGAGACTATCGGCGGAGTGACATCCTAAGCTGTAGGCTCGGAGAGCGGAGTTCCTGAGCGGTAATACCAGCAGGTTTACTGTTTCGTAGCGTCCGGCCGCCGACCTCGGTCAGGAACACAGCCACCGGAAACGCCGCATCCGGACGGCATGCTTTCGGTGACTTAATGAGAGGGCACCACAGTTCCTACGCGTGCACCCAGTATTCGTCCTTGGTGGTCTTGCCGCCAAGTCTAGTTGTTCAAACATCGCCGACTTTGACTCACAACTGCGCCCTGCCTACTGTGGTGCAATTGTGATACAAGGAGGAGTGCCGGAAGGGAGACGCAAATGACATTGCAACAGATGAGAACTTTCAGGAGCCTACTCTTGGTCCTGGCAACCACTAGCACGGCTAGCGTCGCACACGCCCAATCGCCTCAACAAATTCAGCGCGGTGTCGAAGAAGCGCTGCGGAACGAGGGAGACCTTAGACGCATCCAGGTCTCAGTAGTTGGTAACGAGGTCATACTGGGGGGGCAGGTGCCGACGTTCTGGGCAAAAAGTGAGGCGCTCCGGTTGACGTTCTTGGTACCTGGCGTCGACACCATAGCCAGCGAGCTCGAAATTCCAGCCGCCGAGGACGATGCAAACCTCGCTGAGGATGTAGCCGCGGCACTGCAACGATACGCCCACTACACCATCTGGGATCAAATCGACGGCAGAATCAACGAAGGCGCGGTGACTCTGACTGGAAGGGTGACGCCTGAGCGGGACAAGGCCAGTGAAATCTTTGAGCGAGTCGCGAAGATTCGAGGTGTGCAGGATGTCCAAAGCAGCATCAAAACGCTTCCGCCGTCACAGAGCGACCAACGGCTTCGTTCCAACATTGCGCGGCGAGTTTTCAGGAGTTCTCATTTCCAGCGGGTCGCCGGCATGCTAAATCCACCGTTTCACATCATCGTGCACAACAGCGTCGTCACCCTAGTGGGGTACGTACAGGGTGAAATCGAACAGCGTGAGCTGGTACGAATCGTCACGCAGACACAGGGCGTGCTCCGCGTAGAGAACCAATTATTACGAGTCCGATAGACACAGGACTCCCATTCATTTTCTACTTTCCGCAATCTGGAGAATTAGACTCTCGTTCGATGCGGACGACGTCATACGTACTCTCGATCGGATCTAGCTAGACAGTTCACCCCCGACTCAAAAAAGATCGCTTCGCGGTTCCTGACCATCGTGAAGGACGCAGAGGATTCGCGATCCTACCGTTCGACGTGATTGGTTGTATCTTACCGGCACCACCACCGCATCCTTATCCCCTCACGATAGCACCCACCGGGTAGGACACACCGGTTCCGCCAAGCCCACAGTAGCCATCTGGGTTCTTCGCGAGATATTGCTGATGGTAGGCCTCCGCATAGTAGAACTCGGACACCGGTTCAATCTCGGTTGTGATCTCACCGTACTCCATCTCAGTCAGCTTGCGTTGAAACGCGCCGCACGACACCTCGGCGACCCGCCGCTGCGCCGGACTAGTGTAGTAGATGGCGGAACGGTACTGCGTACCGGTATCGTTCCCTTGCCGCATGCCTTGCGTTGGATCGTGGTTTTCCCAGAACGCTTGGAGCAACCGCTCGTAGGTGACCTGGAATGGCATGAACACAACTAGCACTGCTTCCGTGTGCCCGGTCTGACCGCTGCAGACTTCCTGGTAGGTCGGGTGCCGCGTGAACCCTCCTGCATAACCGACCGCCGTCGTGTAAACGCCTGAGATCTTCCAAAATATTCTTTCAGCACCCCAGAAGCATCCCATGCCGAAGATGGCCCGCTCGGTCTGGTCGGGAAACGGTGGCTCGAGACGCGCACTGTTTACAAAATGTCGATCGGGAACTGGCATTGGCTGATCGTGACCTGCGAGCGCCTCGGAAGCGGTCGGCAAGGTTAGTTTCTTCGGATCGAGAAAGCGTAGCACTTGAGACCTCCTGTTTCAGAACAACGTAAACCAACGAACCATCGGCACCCATTCCTGATCGCTAGCATCTAAAGTGGCTATTCTGGTGTCTTGTCCCAGTTATTCGTTGCGTAACTCCCGGAGCGTGGAGCCACGGTGGCCCGGCCCGACAAGGAGTACATTGGAAATGCGTGACCCAAGAGCAAAGCCGACAATCTAGATGCCCCACGTGGGAATTCTGTTGCGGATCGCTAGAATAGAACACTAGCATCAAATCATCATACGGACGACCGTCGCCAGCAACGACTCCATCTTGAAAGACGTGTGGCCCATTGATGTGAGGCCTTGTCACCATGAGTCCCAGTCGCGTCTCCCTCGGACCAGACGACGCGTACAACCGCAAGCTGATAGGTAATGTGCACCCCGAGTCATGGGAGAACCCGGAACCGAGTGGCCGGTACAACATCGTGGTCATCGGAGCAGGAACCGCCGGGTTGATTACCGCCGCGGTGGCCGCCGGGCTCGGAGCTAAGACAGCCCTTATCGAGCGGCACATGATGGGTGGCGATTGTCTCAACGTTGGGTGCGTGCCGTCGAAGGGAATGATCCGCGCTGCGCGCGCATGGGCCGGTGCTGCCAACATCAGTGAATTCGGGTTAACGTTCCCCGACACCGTCCAGCGTGACTTCGGAGTAGCAATGGCACGGATGCGCCGGCTGCGCGCACGCATCAGCAAAACTGACTCGGTGCAACGATTCACGAGCCTCGGAGTCGATGTTTTTATCGGTGACGGGTGTTTCACGGGCCGGGACACGATTGCCGTCGCTGGCAAGACCTTGCGTTTCAACCGTGCGGCGATCTGCACCGGCACCCGCGCGGCTGTGCCACCGATCCCCGGACTCGCAGACGCCGGCTATTTGACGAACGAAACAGTTTTCTCGCTCACCGAGCTGCCGCCCCGGCTCGCGGTAATCGGTGGCGGGCCAATCGGCTGCGAGCTCGCCCAAGCGTTCGCTAGGTTCGGCAGTGTGGTGACGCTCCTTGAGCGCACCGCCCACATGCTACCGCGAGAAGACTCTGATGCTTCTAGCATCGTACAAGACCGAATGACGCGTGATGGCGTCACCTTCTCGTTTGGTACGTCGGTCACGAACGTCACTGCGCGGGGGGCTGAGAAACTCGTCCGATACATGGCGGGCGGGCGGTCCCAGGAGCTGGCGGTCGACGAGATTCTTGTGGCGGCCGGGCGCGTACCCAATGTCGACGGGCTCGGTCTCGACACGGCCGACGTGGCCTACGACAAGAACGGCGTCACCGTGAACAAGCGGCTCGTAACCAGCAACTGGCGCATCTACGCCGGCGGCGACATCTCCTACCCCTTCAAGTTCACTCACACCGCTGAGGCCCTAGCACAAATCATCATCCAGAACGCTCTGTTTCCGCATCCGTTCGGCCTCGGTCGAGCGTCGACCGACTCTCTGATTATTCCATGGTGCACCTACACCGAGCCGGAGATCGCCCACGTCGGGCTGTACGAGTCCGAAGCGCGTGACAAGGGCATCGACGTGGAGACCTTCACCCAAACCCTCAATGAGGTCGATCGCGCCATTCTGGACGGCGAGGAAGAAGGTTTCGCTCGGGTGCATGTTAGAAAGGGTACCGACGAGATTCTCGGTGCCACAATTGTCGCAGCTAACGCCGGTAACATGATCAGCGAAGTAACCGTTGCAATAAAGGCAGGCGTCGGACTTGGCACCATCGGTAGCACTATTCATCCGTACCCGACCCAGGCAGAGGTCCTTCGTAAGGTAGCCAACCAAATGCGGAAGGCCCGCTTCACAGACTGGAAAAAGGCAATCCTCACCAAGCGGTTCGAGTGGCAACGCTGATCCGATAACCCGAAAAAAACGAAGCAACTAACATGCTTCCTTGGAAAGCCTGACCTATTGGCTTTCAGCCGACCGAGAACGAAGGAATCATCGATGAGCTGGACACCGTGGCACTCGTCGGAATGAATAGGTTGATCGACTGGCACTGTTAACCGCACTTCTACTCCCTCAACGTCTGCGGGTCGTTCTCGACGACAAGAAGGATAGAGGTTTCAAGATCACTCCGACTCGGAGCCCGAGGCGTAAACAGTTTCGCTAATCTTTAACCAACGTTCTGATTACACAGTTTCTGATACCAAACGGCGTCGGCCAGATACCGATTTCATGCCACTCGGGCTTCGCTCGTCAGACACGAAGTAGCATCAATTGTTTCAGCGAATACAAGTAGTCCGCGGGTTGCTGCAATTTCACTCGGATGCCATTACGCATCCGTCTGTGCACGCGACGCCGCAACATGACGGTCCTAGTTTTCACTCTACCGATCTAGCGATCGCGCTCGGGATGCGTCAGTCGACTTTCTCCAACTCCGAGAGATCTTGACGGTCGATATCACGGTCGAGGCGGTGCTTGTACTCGACGAGTTGTGCGCGCGGCATCACCGGAACCTCGACGCCCCAAATGACCACCGGCACAGAACCATCGAGGTCAATCGCCGCGTCCAGCCATTTCCCCGTTGCACGTTCACGAAAACGTACGACATCCGCCACCCTCACCTCGATTCGCTGACCCTTGTACTCGACTGCCAGGAGAATTAGATCCCATGACTCGTCACGGTGACGCCACGGCTGGTGGACAATCCGTTCCACTCCCACGAGCCGCATGACCTGTGGCACGTGCTCTGCAGCGATGTACAGATCGATGTTGTTCACCTCACGCGTTGCACCGTAAGCCGCGGCGGCAACACCGCCGGCGACTTGAAACGGAATCTCTGCCTCCGCAAGAAGGTCAGTGATCCAGCCAAGTGCAGGAGTGACCGGTTGAAACACGTTGTCGTTCATAACTGGTTTAGCACCAACGCCTAGACGAGTAAGGAACCAAGCACCCGATTGCACGGATACACTTCAGCGGTTCAGCGCGGCTTCATAAGCCACCCGCACGTGCGACTCGAAACAGACGAAGTAAACTTTGTCGATAACAGGGTCAGTATCGAAGAACCTGGTGACCTCCCGAACAGCGATTTCGGCTGCCTGATCCACGGGATAGCCATACACTCCACAACTGATAGCCGCGAATGCCACGGTCTCGAGCTGATGGTCGCGCGCCAGCTCGAGCGAACGCCTGTAGCAACAGGCCAGAAGTGCCGGCTCACCGTGCGTGCCACCATGCCAAACTGGACCGACCGCATGGATCACATGTTTCGCCGGTAGCCGATAGCCGCCCGTGATCTTGGCGTCACCTGTCGCACACCCTCCTAGCATCCGGCACTCGGCAAGCAGCTCTGGTCCAGCCGCTCGATGAATCGCACCGTCGACGCCACCGCCCCCAAACAGGCTCTTGTTGGCCGCGTTGACAATCACGTCTACCGCGAGCGTCGTGATGTCAGCAGTCGAGATTTTCAACCGAGCCATCCTGTTTGCTCTGTAACTTGATTTCGATTCTCTCTCGGGCAACATCGGCGCCCCGATCGCGTGCCGGATTAGTGTGGCCGCGCTCAAAAATCAAAACTGCTGGTGCCACACCGGCCAGCAAGCCACGTGCGCCAGGCAAACGCCACGCCCGAACCTTTCATCGCAGAGCCAGTTAAATCAAGCTAGTGGTAGAGTGGTAACCAGTGTTGCATCCCACTAATTCGTGGCGCAAGTACCAAAGTAAAACGCACGCGAGACGCAGTGAGACTAGGGAGCAAATCCAGCATTTACAACCCAAGAGCAACACCGCCAGGCTGGATGCCACCGCCTGAAATTATGTAACGAAACACTGAAGAATGAGGCATTAACATACCGGTTCGCATAGAGATGAACACTGACCGCTTCGTCGCTGCGGTCTTGGCTGTCTATCCCTATCCGTTTATTGCGTAGTGGCTACACAACGGTCCAGAGGCAAGGTAAATTAACAGTCTGAGTGCCCGGTTAATAGCAAATTGGTGTGCCGTGGGTAATCCGTAACGAGCTGCTCCTGGTCGATTAAGACATCAGTTTAACGCCCGTTGGTACAGTGTTCGAGGAACAAGAGCTAATCGAACACTGCGCTGCCTTCCAGCATCTGGCACCACGGAACCTATGACGGTGCTACGATTGACAAAGGAGCCCAGAGACCTATGACGATTTCCATTACCTACTGCGTCCGTTGAAAGTACTTACCCAAGGCCACCAGTCTGGCGGCCAAGATCAAGGATGCACTGCAAGTCGACGCCGAACTCATTGAAGGTAGCAACGGGATTTTCGATGTCATGGCCGATGGCAAGATGATCTTTTCGAAGTACGAACATGAGCGGTTTCCGGAGGTTGACGAAGTCCTTGCCGCGCTGCGGACTATAAGCAACTCAGCCGCGTAGCGACGACGTCTAGTCCTGTGGCACGCTCAACTCGAGCCACCTGCACTAACATACCCGTCTCGCAGCTTCGAACCGAATGCGTCGACGCGAAGTCTCTGATTCCTACGGTATGCCGTCGACCTGATCGGCAAATTGAACGGGGCAACGGTGGCGCACCCTCCCTACTAGCCGCAGTGGAAGCGGCCAACACCGTCACCGCTGACTCTTAATGCACTGACACGGTCTCAAGCGCACGCGCCGCCGCCTCCAACAACGCCTCAGGACCGACCGGTGAGCCGGTGGCGTTAATCATCCATAGGTCTGGCGCTACCGCACCCATCAGTGACATCCGTTCGAACTCAGGACCGATAGCGACGGTACGTGCCATCTGTTCCTCGATCTGGCGGGCGATCATGTGGCCGATGGGGTAGTCGGGCAGATACAAGAATCGGTTGATCATGTGGGAGTAGATGCCCAACAGCACGATGTCCCGGATGTCAAAAACCGCAGCGTAGTACTCGTTCCAGACATCCCGCGCAATTTGAACCGTCGCCGCTTTCAGTTCCCTCGGGGTCGTCTCGGGATGCTCGTACATCCAGTGCCAGACACGCATATCGACGAGTGCCACAGCCGAGATCTCGCAGGCGCCCCAGAAATCATCAAGTGTCTGCAGCGCCGCGCTCTCCGTATTGGGCGAAGCCAATCCCAGAAGCTCCATATCGCGCGCCTGGAAGACGAATGCCAAGGCCTCGGTGAAAGCCGTATTCGGCACGCCTTGCAGCAGCGTGTGGTCGATCTCGTTGAGAGAGACCGTCTGCTCCACATTGTGTCCCATCTCATGCACCGCAATGTTGAAGCCCTTATAGTTCATGCCGGTCGGCTCGACGCGGGTGCGCAGTCGTGCCTTCGCGGAACGCATCGCCGCACCCCACGCATGACCGGAACCACGGGCTGGTTCAACTTTTATGTTTTCGGAGATGAGGCGAGCGCGCGACGGTGCGAAGCCGAGCCGTCCAAGCAGGTTCGGAATGGCACGCTCGTACGCCTCCGCACTCGGGTACCGCTCAGCGACAAGCATGTCGAGCTCCGCTTCGGTGTGCTCCCCACGCGGACGGAAGCCGTTGTACCAGATATCAAAAGGCTCAAGCGGGCGACCCAGTCGCTCCTCGATGACCGCCGCCACTCGGCCTAGGAGTGGTGAAGTGAGTAGTTGCTCGAGCATCGCCTCGACCCGTTCTTCAGGCATCTCGCGATTCTCGTTGAATTGTCGCGCCATCAGCGTGGGTGCGGTCGGCGAGTGGGGATCTTCCAGCCTCGCTGCGCGGAAGTTTCCCAGCAGCATGGCATAGCGAGTCTCCGGCTCTGGTACGTTCGAGACTGGGAGATCCGACGGTGGATCGGTATCAGAATCGCTGACCACTGCCGCAATGACCTCATTAGCCACCGGTCTCCAGTCAACATGCGGGTTGTTGATCACAACCTGTGGGATGGTCTGGGTAACGATCCGATCCATCACCTGCTGGATCATCCGCTGACGTGGTAGACCATCTGGATCACTGTATTGCGCTTTGATCTCGTCCCGGAGGTTCCAGTGCGAGAGTAAGCGGAGCTTGGGCGGGAACAACCGTTCACCGTCCTCAGTCAGCAGGTGGTGCATCCAAATGTTGTACTCGGCGATGTACTGGCTCGACGCCGCGTAGGCCTCAGCGACAGCGATATTGACCTCGGCCGGAATCCGCTTGGCGAACTTGTCGGCAAGACGGACCTCGGCCCAACGGCGCCGGCTCCAGTTAGCGCCCTCGGTAAGTTTCTCATCGAGCGCCGCCACCGGAAAGTTGAGCAGTACGACAAAGGAAATCTTGTTCTGAAAAAAATCGCTACTGAGATGAGCAGAAGGGTCGTAGGCAGCGAAGAGCTCATCGAACGGTAAGATCAAACCGCGGTCGAGGTCCGCGTGCGACCGCAGGGCCACGGTCACTTCGTTCATGTGACCGTCGATCTGCTCAAGGAGGCGCTCGAACCGTCCGAACATCACGTCTCGCGTCTCGTCGTCACCGGCGAAGTTTCTCAGTGCGAACGTCTCGAAGGTTGATGCGTCGCCGTCCGACTCAAGCCAGAACCTAGCCACCTGTTCGAGCCCGCGGTGTGCCCGAGATCTCACCGACTCGCCATAGCGGTCGATGATCGCATCCTTGGCCGTCGAGACAGCATCGTCCAACCACGCCGGTCTCACAACGGCTGGCACTACTGGGTCACCGGGCTTCACTGTGATTTCCGTCCCACACCCCGCCACCCAAAGTACTGTCACTGTCACGATCCAACCACAGATGCCCCGAGTAGCGGACATGGTATCGAAGTCCTCCAATCTCGAAACTCAATCCCTAATACCCAAGCACCTGCCCGTCTTTCCGTGGATCGGTCCCGCCGTGTAGCATCCCCGTTTCCGGGTGGATCAAGATGGCCTGATATCCACCCATGCCACCACCACCGGCGCGCTGGACGTTATGGCCGAGCCGCTCAAGAGCAGCAATGACAGCATCTGAGACACCGGGTTCGACCGCTAGTATCCCACCCGGGGTGTCGCCGGACGGGCTATGCCGCACGCGCGCCGCGTCACCCGCCTCCTGAAGGTTCATACCGAAATCAATGATATTTGTCAGAACTTGCGTGTGGCCCTGTGGTTGCATCGGTCCACCCATCACACCGAACGACAACCACGGCTCACCGTCCTTCGTAACAAACGCCGGCATGTTGGTGTGCAACGACCGTTTGTGCGGCTCGAGTGAGTTGAGGTGCCCCGCTTCGAGTGAGAAACCCGAGCCCCGGTTCTGCAAAGCGAAGCCGAGGTCGCCCGGGACAACGTTTGAGCCGAAACCACCGAAGACGCTCTCGATCAGCGAGATCGCATTCCGGTCCTTGTCGACGACAGTAAGGTAAACCGTATCGCTGTTCTCGTACGGGTTTCCCGGTAAAACCGTCTGCGCGGCGTGCTCACGATCGATCAAGTCCCGTCGTTTCGCCGCGTATGCCTTGGAAATAAGCTGCTGCGTCGGCAGCGGGTTGGCATTAGCATCCGCAACATACGTGTCCCGGTCAGCCCAGACAAGCTTCTTCGCTTCGGTAAAGAGGTGCAACCACTCGGCCGTGTTGTGACCTATCGATGCAACGTCGTAGTCTTCAAGGATGTTCAGGATCATCAGCGCGAGGATCCCCGAACTGTTCGGCGGGATCTCCCACACGTCATAGCCACGGTAGTTGGTGCTCACCGGTTCGACCCACACCGAGGTGTGGTCTTCGAAGTCGCGCATCGTGAAATAGCCACCGTTCGCCTCACTGAAGGCAACTACCTGTCGCGCGATCGAGCCGCGATAGAATTCATTGCGCCCACCCTGAGCGATCGCCTCGTAAGTGTTCGCCAACCACGGGTTCTTGAACACTTCTCCAACGCGCGGCGGCCGACCATTGGGCAGATAAGTCTTCGCCGAGTCGGGCCACTCGACAAGCGCGCGCGCAGACCCAGCCCACTGCCCCTGGATAATCTCGGTCACCGGAAAACCGTCCCGCGCATAGGCGATGGCCGGCGCGAGGACGTCTGCAAAGGTCATCGTGCCGAACCGTGTAAGCAACTGGTCCCAACCGTCGACGGCGCCCGGTACGGTCCAGGTCAACGGCCCTTTGCCCGGCATACGCACCATCCCCTGCCGGGTCAGAGTTTCCCGGTTAATCTCATACGGCGCACGCCCGGTAGCGTTGAGGCCGTAGAGCTGCTCAGTTTGGGCGTCCCAGACGATAGCGAAAAGGTCGCCGCCGACTCCGTTCATGTGTGGCTCGACCAGGCCTAGAACGGCGTTGACGGCAACCGCCGCATCGATAGCGTTGCCACCGTTCTTTAGAACATCGATACCGACTTGGGCTGCGAGCGGATGACTCGCCGCCACCATGCCATGCGGTGCGATCACCTCTGAACGGCTGCTATGTGGGCTCCGCGCCGGCCGAGAATAACCGTGGCCAAGCGCCTGTGGCTCCTGAGCACGTGTCGTCCAATCGCCACAAAGCACCGCCAAACCGAGCACGACGGTAAACGCGGTCATTTCATAGCTCACGACGTAACGGGTTCGTAAACTCTTCAACATCGAAACCCCTCCCATTCGCGGGTTGATTCATAACAATAGGGCCATTGTAGCCGTCCGAGCACGCCGACAGGAAGGACGACTAGGCCGCGTGGGTGCAGCAACCCGGATACCGCGCGTTACTGAGTCGAACCCCAGCGTGGATGGTGAACCCCGCGGTCGTCAAAGTTCGTTGTATATCGAATCCGATCACCCAGATGCACGGAAAACTGCTACACCAGTTTATGCCTCGCGTAAAACCTGGTTCTCGTTGACCAACGAGCTAGGATTCAGGACGTTCTCGAAGAATTCATCAAACACATTCAGGTCACCCTTCCATCTGGACCGCACGTAACTGATGTTCATCTGGTAGCCCCTGATCAGTCGCGAACACAGACCAGCAGGAGCGAGATCCTTTCTTATTCCAAGTATTGCGAACGACCAATGCCGTCCGGATGGAGAACACAATCACCATGGGCATTGAACGTTGCCGTAGGGAGACGCGAACCCCCTAAACCAGCTCCGCTCGTAAGAAACGACCCAGGTAACGAGTGTGTAGTAGACGACAATGATGAGGAAATAACAGCCGAGCCAACAACGTCACAAATCCGAAATGCCTACATCGTGTTTTATTCTAGTAGCCTCACGCGGTAGTAGGTTCTGCACCAACCTGACGCTTCACCGCGCTTACGATATGTGCCGCGGAGATACCAAAGCGACCTAGCAGTTCCTGCGACCCCCCGCTTCGCGGGACCTCGCGAACGGCCAAACGTTTTACCACGATGCCGTGGTCGGCAACCGCGTCACTCACCGCGTCACCCAATCCACCAACTGCGTAGTGATCCTCCACCGTGATGATCTGGTAATTAGTCTGTTCACCGGCACGCACCAGAGTGAGTGTATCGATTGGCTGGACAGAATAGGCGTCGATGACGCGGGCGCAAATACCTTCGGCTGCAAGCTGATCGTGCGCCGCCAGCGCCTCAAACACCGTCACGCCAGCTGCCACGACCGTAGCCACATCCTCCACACTCTCGCGTAGCACTTTCGACCCGCCGATGGGAAACTGATCAGCCGGTGTATAGATGACCTCCGTTTTCGGACGGCTGGTGCGAATGTAGACCATACCCTGGCATGCGGCAGCCGCCTCAACCAGACGCTCGGTACTCACACCGTCGCATGGGTACAAGACGATGCAGTTCGGCACGCCGCGCATCATAGCGAGGTCCTCAAGCGCCATCTGCGATGGTCCGTCCTCACCTATCGAGACTCCGGCGTGCGAGCCGGAAAACTTGACGTTCATCTGGCCGATACCGGCCATCCGAATGAAATCTGACGCGCGCGTCAGAAAACAGGCAAACGTCGACGGAAACGGAATGGCGCCACGGCTCGCCAGACCCATGGCCGCACCGACCATCACCTGCTCCGCAATATACGTCTCGTAGAAACGCTCCCCGTGCGCGCGCTCAAACTTGTCGCTGAAGGTAGAATTTCCGACGTCGGCGTCCAGAGCCACGACGCGCGAGTCGATTGTGCCAAGTTTGGCCAGCATCGTGCCGTACGCTTCGCGCGTGGCAACGCTGTCGCCAAGCGCATAGGTTGGAGCCAGTAATATCGGTGGTGTACTAGCCGCGGCCGACGTTGTCACGCTGGTTGGAGGCGACGGGATGCTTGGTGTCTCGACACCCGGCACGAACTGTGCTTCAAGCTCCACGAGTACCAGGTCGAGGGCGGGACCCTTCTTGATCGCCTTGCCATGCCAGCCGTCTTTACCCTCCATCAGAGAGATCCCCTTGCCCTTAATCGTGCGGGCCAGGATCATCGTCGGACGCCCATTGGTCCGCCGCGCCTCGTCGAGCGCGCTGAGGATGGCGACAAGGTCGTGTCCATCAACTACAACGGTATGCCAGCCGAAGGCACTCCATCGCGCGGCGTACGCCTCCATGTCATGTCCCCATTGGGTCGCGCGGCTCTGACCGAGGCCGTTGACGTCGGTGATTCCGCACAAGTTATCAAGAGCGAACCGCTGACCGACCTGAGCGGCTTCCCACACCGACCCCTCCGCCGACTCGCCGTCGCCAACGAGAACGTAGGTGCGTGAGTCCGATCCGATCCTTCGGGCGTTCAGCGCGAGCCCGATGGCGGCACAGATCCCCTGCCCTAGCGAACCCGTGGCGATATCTACGAACGGTAACCGGGGTGTCGGATGGCCTTCGAGGTCGCAGTCTAGCTGCCGGAGCTTAAGCAGGTCGTCGCGTGCGACGCCGCCCGCCTCGGCCCAAGCGGCATACAGTAGCGGTGCGGCGTGACCTTTCGATAGAACGAAACGATCATTACCATCGCACTTGGGATTCTGTGGATCAAACCGCATCTCGCCGAAGAACAGAGCAGCGACCACTTCAGCTGCAGAGCAACAGCTGGATGGATGTCCGCTGCCTGCTTCGCTCGTCGCGCGAACCGATTCAATGCGAAGACGAGTCGCGACGTTCTTAAGAGCAGCTATGGGCGAGCGGCCAGCGGACACGGCTACCTCGGTGTTGCGCGGGCAAAGTCTAACATGAACACACTCGAGTCAGGTGCGCGGTACCGTGCTACACACTTGCGAGCTCACGCAGCGCCAGGACGTACGGTGCCGCATCGACGCCGTACCCGCGTGCCACATTGTTTTGTGACGCCAGGGTCGAAACCGCCTGCTGCCGAAGGTCGGGCTGCTCGGTGATTTGCGCCAGGCGGGCCAGGACCTGCGCGGCTTCGCAGTTCGGCGCGAATGGCTTAAGTGGCTCGCGGAGCAGACCGACGTCGTCGGGCACCACAATCCGATCGAAAAACCCCCCACCGGGTTCCGCATCCCATAAGCGGCGCAAAGCGTAACGCATGAGTTCCTGGGCCATGTCAAGGTACACATCACGATCAGTCGCCCCGTATAGCTCGAGTAACGCGCTACTGATCCGGACCTGGTCCGCGAGCAAACCACGAACGCTTTCGCTGTCGCCTACCTGATGTGCTATCCCCCCACCACGCTCGTAGCTGTCGAGTACAACGCGCTCAAGCGACAACACAGCAAATTCGAGCAGCGATGAGTCGTTGAAGACCTGCGCGGCACGCACATATGCAGCGGCCATGCGAGCAGTGCCGTCGGCGTACACAGATCGATCGACTCGCGGTGGCTCCAACAGACGACGCGCCTCGGGCGTCGTAGCACCATAGTACGATTCGTCACCGTACTGGCTTACGAAAAACCCGCCGTCTGACTGATCAATGAGGGTGCGCCCGACGTAGCCGAGGAGGTCGACAGCGCGTTCTTGCACACGGGAATCGTCTCCATCGACCAGTAACCCAAGCACAGCCGCATTCACGTCAAGCACCTTCTCGAAGCTCGGTTCGGTCCAATCGCGCTTCGCACAGTAGCGATACACCCCGCCATCGACCGGGTCATGAAGATCGCTCCAGCCTATCGCCTCAATCGTTCGTTCCGCGATCGGAGCAAGCGCCCCATCTCCTTGACGGGACCGATCAATAGCAAATTGGATCGCCTCAGCGTGCACCCGCTTGGCACCAGTACCGAACCCGCCGTGCTCGGAATCGAACAGGTTGAGCATGTGATCGACCAACCACTCTTCGATGATCACGTCTGGCTCAGTAGTTGCTGACGCCACGCGTGCCGGAACTGACTGCGCAGCGCGTGCGGTGATCTCATGCCGCTTAGCAGCGAACGTGTCGGCCACACGCTGCAACAGATCACTCATCCGATCCGCCGTCACGTACGTCTCACCACCCAACAGGTGCCCGTCCGGTGTAAGGAATGCCGTCGTGGGCCAAGCACCGAGGTTATAGCGCTCGTTGATATCGGGACGCCGATCGGCGTCAACCCAAATCGGAACAAACCGTTCGTGGATCAGGTCCGCGACTGTTGGATCGTCGTACGTCTCACGCACCATAGCCGCGGACCACCGGCACCAGGACGTTCCGAGCGCCAGCAGAATGGGTTGGTGCTCAGCGCGGGCGCGCTGAAATGCCTCGATTCCCCAGTCGAGCCAGCTCACGCAGGAAGACGTGTGCACGCTGTCATGCTCCGCAACTACACCGATTGTAATGGCGTGTTGCACCGCTTTGCACCTTGAACCGAACTAATCACTAAGTGCGGGAACTAGCCCGCATCTCACTCTTCCGTAATCTCTGCCTTGATGTCGAGGGCAATGCAGCCACGGACACTGTTAGCTGCCGGACAGCTCGCCGGGTGCTTTTCGACGGCACGCTCCGCGGCCTCGCGCTTACCCTTCGGGACCCTAAGGTCGTAGCGCACGCGAATCTGAGTGATGCGCAGGACCTTGTCTATCGCTTCGATGTCACCTTCGACCGCTGCCGTAATCTTGTCTGGGGACGCCGGAATCTCACGCACCTCCAGTGCGCGTGCCAAGGTTCCGAGCAGTCAACCACCGACGGCGCCGACAATGTAGTCGAGCGTGGCGGGCACGTCCTCTTCGGGTTCAATCCCGTAGAACTTCTTGATCCCACCATGAACGCCGAACCGAATTGGCGTATCAAAACCTTCCAGAATCATCTGCCGAACCGGGCCATTAACCCGTTCGACACGCATTCGACTGGTGTGCACGACCTCTTTCACAATGCGACTCCTTTCACTGATGCCCACGTTACCACGCTGATGCTACAATCGACGGCCATGCAGCAGTCAAGACCGTTCTTCAAGCTCTTGTGTTTATTGACCCTCCTAGCGGGCGGCGCAGCCTGTGGGGCCGGACCGACACCAGAAGCCGAAACCGCCGCCGTCGCGGCCACGAAAGTTTCTCCTGAGTCCGCCACCCCGGCCGGTATTCTCCAAGATGAGCAGCCCCCCGAGGGCGTACGTAACTACACCCGGGTCGACGCAACCGTGGCATGCGCCGGGGCGACGCCGCCTGAGGCAATGGCCGATCTGCGAGCACGAGGCTTCGAGACCGTTGTCAACTTCCGTACCACGGAGGAGCGTGGCGCCACCGTCGAGGCCGGTAAGGCAGCTGCCGAAGCGGCCGGGATGACCTATATCCACCTGCCGTTCCGCGATCCCACCACTGAGGTGACCGAGGCGTTTCTCGAAGCAATCGGTGACCCAACAAATCAGCCAGTCTACATCCACTGCGGGTCCGCTAACCGCGTCGGCGCAATGTGGCTGATTAAACGGGTTAAGGTGGACGGCTGGTCGGTCAGAGACGCCACGGACGAGGCCGAGATGATTGGCCTGCGCAGCGCAGGGCTCAAGGAGTTCGCTCTCGATTACGTCGGCGCCGGAGGGTAGTCGTGGCAGACCCACTCGGTGACATGGACGCCGAGACAATCCGTCGCCATGGCCATGCACTGGTCGAGTGGATCGCCACTTATCTGAACGACACGGAACGCTACCCGGTCTTGTCGCGCGTCGAACCGGGCGCCATCCGCGAGGCTTTACCCGCCACACCACCTGAGCATGGTACGACGTTCGAAGAGATCTTCACAGACTTCGAACGAATCATCCTACCGGGTATCACTCATTGGAACCATCCCGGGTTCTTCGCCTACTTTGCCATCTCTGGCAGTGCTCCGGGGGTCCTCGCCGAGTTCCTGACGGCTGCGCTCAACGTACAGGCGATGCTCTGGCGAACGTCGCCGGCCGCTACCGAGCTCGAGGAGGTAACGCTCGGTTGGCTACGGCAGTTGCTCGGCCTCACCAGTGAGTTCGAGGGCGTAATTTACGATACTGCTTCGATTGCGAGCCTACACGCTCTGGCGGCGGCCCGCCATGCAGCGGTGCCGGACGTGGGAACGAACGGACTAGTGGGTCGGACCGATCTCGGTCCGCTCACCGTCTACACATCGGAACATGGGCACTCGTCCATCGACAAAGCGGTGATGACGCTCGGGCTAGGCCACGAAGCGCTACGTAAGATCCCCGTCGACAGTAACTTCCGCATGCGACCGGAGTCACTGGCGGCAGCCGTTGCCCAAGACCGAGCCAACGGCGGTATTCCGGTCGCCGTGGTCGCAACAGTCGGCACCACCTCGATGACCAGCATCGATCCGGTCCCAGAACTAGCCAATCTCTGCTCAAACGAAGGAATCTGGCTGCACGTCGACGCCGCCTATGCCGGCGCCGCAGCGCTCGTGCCCGAGACCGCTTTCGTCATGGACGGCTGCGCGCGCGCAGACTCACTGGTGGTCAACCCGCACAAGTGGCTCTTCACACCGTTCGATCTGAGCGCGTTCTACTGCCGGCGGATGGAGACAGTGCGTGCAGCCTTCTCACTCACCCCTGACTATCTGCAAACGCCCGAGGCAGGCCAAGTTAAGAACTTGATGGACACCGGCGTGCAACTCGGACGCCGTTTTCGCGCGTTGAAGCTATGGGCGGTACTTCGGCATTTCGGCACAACTGGAATTCGGGACCGGCTGGCCGAGCACATGCGGCTCGCGCGCTTGTTTGCCGGTTGGATCGACACCAGTCGTGACTTCGAGCGTCTGGCGCCCGTTCCCCTCAGCGTCGTCTGCTTCCGGGCACACCCGGCTGGCTTCGAAGCGGGTGAAGGCGCGCTCGATGCACTCAATGCGCGCTTGCTCGACGCCATCAACGGCTCAGGTGACGTGTTTCTTTCGCACACGCGCATCGACGGACAGCAAACTTTGCGTCTGGCGATCGGCCACATCCGGACCACCGAGCGCCATGTGGCGCGGGCGTGGGAGCTGCTCAACGAGCATCTCACGAGGCTTGTGTCCTAGTCTCGACCATCCAGAACTCACGCCAGTGACCCGCGATCCTTGCGGGTACTAGCGGGACCGTACCACGCAACGGGCAATCATTGGTACCGGTTTCGTTGCCACGGACGAGTAGTGTGAATAGCCGCGCGGGATACGGCATGTGACCGACGAGGATTAAGTCGGGCGTGCCGCCTGTCAGCTGATGACAAATCGTCTCGGTGGGATCATCCGGTTAGAGGCCGCGGACCATGGTGAAGGCCGTCAACGGGTTGCACGTGTTCCAGCGGGCCTCTACGGTCTGCCGGACGTGCAGCTTACCGCTATGCCAGATCTCGACCGGCTTGGCACCGCACACCCGACCGCGGTAAGCGGACGCGAAGAGTCGACGACAGGCGACGCGGCTTCGCCGTGGTGGACGAAGACAATCGCGGTCGTAAGGTCTCAAGCAAGAAACCCCACTAAGCGAGTCCGGCAGGGCTTTTGAATAACTACCGGTGATGACGCAACTAGTGCCGGATAGGGCACTAGTTGAATTCGATTGCGGCAACGCTGGTTACCCTTAAACTTATCGCCGTCCGTGTGACCTATTCGACAAGGTCATGATATTTGCCCACATCTTCATCGATAGGTGCTCGATTCCGCTGGATGCCGACGACGACTCACCCAACGTGGTACTACCTGAGCGCTAACGGCCCATCCCTGTCCACCAATCCCAACGTTCGCGTCAAACCTCTAGCCGCAAACCTTCAATCCCCAGCAACCACCCCCCGGTAGGCTATACTCCCGGCCCATGGATGTCGCCACCATCTCACTCGGCGCGTTGCTGGTCGCCATCCTCGTTAGTTGCACCATCAGGCTCCACGTCGGGTTTCTCGCTATCGCGCTCGCTTGGATCGTAGGGGTTTACGTCGCGGGAATGAGCGCGAACGAGGTGATGACCGGTTTCCCGACGCGGCTCTTCCTGACCCTCACCGGCGTGACGTTACTCTTCTCGCAAGCCCGGGCTAACGGCACTCTTGACCGGATCGCGCACAAAGCGGTCCATCTCTGTCGGGGCAACGTCGGCGTCATGCCGATGATGTTCTTCCTACTGGCCTTCATTCTGGCGTCGATCGGGCCGGGGAACATCGCGTCGACCGCACTGGTCGCGCCAATGGCTATGGCGGTGGCCGGGCAGGTGGGAGTACCGGCATTCTTGATGGCGCTTATGGTCGCCAACGGGGCAAACGCAGGGTCGCTGTCACCGATCGCACCGACCGGGATCATCGTCAACGAGGTCATGGCTGACATCGGACTCGGTGGCTTCGAGACGCTCACCTACCTCAACAACATGATGGCGCACACGCTCATCGTGTTCGCCGGCTACTTCCTGTTCGGGGGCCTGCGCCTGCTCGGTCGCTATCACGCGGGACCGGTTCTCGTACCCTCAAGCGGCACCGAAGGCAAGGTGCGTGCCGATTCCGCATTGGTTGCGTCCAGCACGTTCGAACAGCAGCATTGGGTCACCGTCGCGGTAATTGGCACCCTCATCACTGGAGTTACCCTGTTCGACGTCAGCGTCGGGCTCGGAGCTTTTGCGGGGGCGATTCTCCTTTCACTACTCAAGGCGGGGGACGAGCTCGAGGCCGTCAAGATCATGCCGTGGCGCGTCATAATGATGGTGTGTGGTGTGACGGTGTTGATCGCAGTACTGGACGAGACCGGCGGGCTCGAACTTTTCACCCAAATGCTGGCCGGAATCGCGACGGCGGAGTCAGTAACAGGGATTGTGGCATTCTCGACCGGATTCATTTCGATCTACAGCAGCACGTCTGGGGTAGTGCTGCCAGCGTTCCTACCGACTGTACCAGGCTTGGCGGAGCAGCTCGGCGGCGTCGAACCGCTGGCCATCGCCTCCTCGATGAATATTGGCGGCCATTTAGTTGACGTCTCGCCACTCTCTACGCTCGGAGCACTCTGTATGGCGGCTGCGCCGGCGAGCGAGGACAGCCGCCAGCTCTTCAACAAGCTGATGGCCTGGAGCCTGTCAATGACCATCGTCGGGGGCGCAACATGTTACCTGCTCTTTTCAGTGTTGCAAATCGGACTCGGCTAGTGACCTGCACCTCGCTTTCGGTGCAATAGTTGCCAGAGGTGATGAACTACGACCTAATGACCGGTGACTAGGACTACCTGCTGCGCTTCATCCTGCCAAACGTCGAAGCCTGTGAGCGGTCCCTGGTCCTGGTATAGCTAGCGTCAAGTCGAGCCTCGCCCGGAGACAGGTCCATTACTCATTGGCAACTACCACTCACCACTGGCTGTAAGGGTCAGTGTAGTAGGATGCCAGAGCATCTGGGAGGCGCCTATGCAGACACGGATGACGAGACGTGAAGCGCTGAGCTTACTCGGTTCCACAGCAGGTGCCGTGGCGACGTTGACCGGAGGTCTGCCTCTGCGTGCCCAGCAGCAATTTTCGAGTATCGAGCCACCACTCTTCCCGGGGGGTGCGATTGTCCGCACGCTCCAGGGCGACGTCGATCCGACAGCTCTGGCGAACGGCGCAACGCTTTTTCACGAGCACGTCGGACGTGCTGACATCGACCTTGCAATCGAGGAACTCCGTGCGTGTGCGTTCGACGGTCTCGGCTGTATCGTAGATGCGGCAACTGGTCGCCGCACCGCTGAGCAGGTGCAGAATCTGAACGCCATCGCCGACCAGAGCGACGTTCGGATCATTATGGCCGGTGGATACTTCGAAGATATCGGATTCGCCATCTACCCGGTGCGTGTGTCTGAAATGTCCGAAGACCAGCTCGTTGAAGAGCTCGTCGCTGACGCGACGTCTCAGCAATGGGGAGCGTTCGGTGAAATCGCCTCATCGCTCGAGATGCGCCCGGACGAACGCAAGGTGCATCGTGCGGTCGCTCGCGCGCATCTACGGACCGGACTACCGATATTCACCCATACACCGCACGAGAGCTGTCCGACTTGCGCGATGGAACAGATGGATGTAATCGAAGACATCGGCGTCGACCTATCCCACGTTGTAATAGGACATATGGCGACGCTCAAACCTCAACACAATCCGCTGGCAACCCATCGCGCAATCGCCCAGCGCGGTGCGTTTGTCGGACTTGATACGCTTGGTCATGAAATGGGTCGGTCGGACATCCCGGCCGCCGACAAAGTACAGATGGTGCAAGACCTGCTGGACGCCGGTCTCGAGAATCACATCCTGCTATCGTCCGACCAAGGAAACGCTCGGCAATTCAAACGTTACTACGGTCACGGCTGGTCGTCAGTGCTGATGCAGTTCGTGCCAAAGCTCCGCTATGCCGGTGTACCCGAAGAAGCGATTCGCAAGATTCTGGTTGATAACCCAAGGCGGTTTCTCGCGTTCGTCCCGAAGTCGTAACCCACCAGGAGAGCGTATTGTAGCGCGGCACATCGGTGCCGCCCTCGTCAGCCTGCACGTGATTCCGCTCGCAGGCCTTGGTGCGCATAACTCGATACAGAACGAGCCGGACTACCCCCACACCTTCTTACAAACAACGTAGCCAACGGACCAGATGGATAGTTCCGTCAGTAAAATAGTGACATTAGACGTCGAAACCTAACGAACGGACTGCCCGCTAGGTACCGGGTAACACGTTATTCGGCGGACCGGACCGGACGACGCGCCCCCCGTCAAGCACCACCACCCAATCGGCAATCCGCCGGACTTCTCCCTTGATGTGTGAGACGTAGATCATCCGTGTACCAATCTCGTCTCGGACACGCTCGAGATACGGCAGAATGCGATCACGCAGACCGAGATCGAGTGCCGCCATCGGTTCGTCGAGCAACAGGAGTTCAGGATCTGACAGTAGCGCGCGCGCGAGCGCGACACGCTGCCGCTCGCCACCAGACAATCCGTTGATCCGACGTGAGAGTAGCCCCCCGATCTCTAACAGTTCGAGCACGGTGGTGGATGAGGTTTCGTCACGCCGGCCAGTTCCGTACATGATGTTACGTCGCACATTCAGGTGTGGGAACAAGGCGACGTCCTGCGGCACGTAGCCGACGCGGCGGGTGTGCACGGGCAAGTCCACGCCAACGTCGCTGGCGAAGAGCACATGCGTGCCAATACGGATCTCACCGGACGCTGGTCGCCGGAGTCCCGCGATCGCATCAAGGGTCGTCGTCTTACCGGCACCAGACGGTCCGTACAACGCAACCGTGCGAGCCTCGATCCGCTGATGCAGCTCCAAACTGAACCCTCCCTGTCTGAGAGTGAAATCAAGGATGACCGGGTCAGTTGGCATGGCGCAGAAGCGTATCAGGTGCTAGCACCTAGTCGGTTCGACAGGGACACGGCCGCAAACCCGATCGTCACAGCCGCTGCCAGCAAGGTCATCGCGGCTGCGTCCTGTCCGATCTCCGCGTTCCGATAGATGGCAACCGATAGCGTTCGTGTACCGGGCAGGGCTCCGGCAATCATGATCGTGGCACCGAACTCCCCGAGTGCGCGCGAGAAACCTAATAACACGCCAGCCAAGAGTCCACGACCTGCGAGTGGTAGGCTGATCGTCAGAAACACACGCCACGGTCCCGCACCGAGGGTCGCGGCGATCTGTTCATAGCGTGGATCAACCCGTTCGAACCCGGCGCGCGCAGATCTCACGAGCAGCGGCAATCCCATGACTGCCATCGCCAAGACCACTGCCTTCCAGGTAAAGACGATGTCGACACCCGTATGCTCGAGTAGCGACCCGAGCGGACCCCGTCTCCCGAGAACCTTCAGCAGAATCAATCCAGTCGCGACGGGCGGGATAACCAGCGGGAGCGAAACGAGTGTCTCGAGGATATCCCGACCCAGAAACCGCCGGCGCGCGAGCAGCCACGCAAGGGCGACCCCCGGTGGCAACATCACTAGCGTGGCGATCGCAGCCATCATCAAAGTGAATGCGGTAACACGAACCAGTTCGGATTCCATCATTTCGAAGAGGTTGTGAACAGGCCGCTCGTCTCACTAACGGCTGGTTGAAGTGCGATGAAACCGGCTTCCTCGAACAGCCTCCGCGCCTCTGATCCGCGCAGGAACTCGAACAGGCGAATCGCCTCCGTTGCGTTAGGTGCCGCCGAGACAACCGCAGCCGGATAGACGATAAATGGGCCGGTATCAATCGGGACCTCGAACGCCCGCACCACGTTAGTCGCCATAGCGGCATCTGTGCGATAGACGAAGCCGGCCGCGACCGTCCCTGCTTCGACTGCGGCAAGCGCCGCGCGGACGTTACGCGTCGGCACGACCTTGTCACGCAACACACTCCACAGACCGATCGACTCGAGGTAATCTCGGGCATAGACCCCCGCGGGTACGGCGTCGGGATCGCCCAGCGCGATTCGCCCAACTTCAGGGGACGCAAGGTCATCCACCGTCGTGACGGTGCCCACACGATCAACAGGAACGACAACGACGAGTTGGTTCGACAGCAAATTCATACGCCCACCACCGCGGATCCGACCGGCGGCCTCAACCCGATCCATCTGTCTCACATCGGCGCTGATGATGACGTCGATCGGCGCACCCGCGATGAGTTGATTCACCAGTAGGTTAGACCCCGCCAGATTGAGGAGCACCCGCGTCCCACTCTCTCGCTCGTACACATCGGCAACTGCACCGAACACATCGGCTAGGCTGATGGCCGCCGACACGAGCACCGTGGCAGGCTTCGTATCGAGGCGGGGTTCAGTGTTCTGACAGGCTCCGCCCCACATTGCCAGCGCCCCGAGACCAGCCGCCAAGAGCCCGTAACGCGCAGAAAACATCAGTACAATTTAGTATGATTACAGTTTATTTTACAAACGATTCTATCTGATTCTAGCAGGAGCTCTGATGTCACTCCGAACGGTCAAAGAGGCGGCCAAGCGGCTCGGCGTAGGCTAATCGACACTGAAACAGTGGATTTACAAGGGTAGCGTCAGGACGTTTCGGACGGAAGGCGGGCATCACCGTATTACCGATATGGAGATCGACCGCCTGTTGATACAACAGGGTTCGAGCCCAACTCGGACACGGCAGCGTCCAGCGCGTGGCGGTGTTCTCATGTCACTCAGTGGGCGCAACCGCCTGCGTGGCATCATTGAGGAAATACGGCGGGAAGGCCTACTCGCACAGGTTCGACTGCGCGTCGGCGATCAGTTATTGACAGCAGTGATCACGCGGGATGCAGTTGACGAGCTCGGCCTGCGGCGCGGCGATGAAGCGACAGCGATCGTCAAGGCAACCGAAGTAATGGTCGGACGAGAGGAATCTGAGGCTTTATTGCGAAAACGTCGCCGGCAGAACTGACTGCAATTGCAGCCCCCAATGTCCGTTCTGCTTCGTGACCACGTAGAGCCCAGGCGCGGTCCGATACGGGCTGCCATCTGCTCGACGGCGACTAAAGATGATCTTGAAGTGGACTTTGTCCTCTGAGACCTGCACAGCGTCGACAAGATCGAGCGTGCTGTGGTCCCATCCCTCCGCCGCTCGGAGCAGGTCAAAATCGATCGCGATCTCCTCCGGAGTCTCCCGCACCACGATCTGACCATTTGTCCCGAGGCTAAGCCTTGGAAAATTGCTGATTTCAGCGATGGCATCATTGTCGGCGGCATTCCAGGCACGAAAGTACTCGTCGAGCGCTGCGCGGGCGTCGCCCACGTGGTCCTGTGCCACTGCTGGCGCGGCCATGAGCCAAGCAACCACTAACAACCCCGCACCAAGTGTCCGCTTCCTCAGCATTATCATTGTCCCTCCCTACCGGCGAAGCCGACGGGCCCAGCTAGTAGAAACACAGGATAACAAAGTGTGACTCAGTCGCGACCCTTCATGGGTGGGAGCTACAGCCCAACCGACGGACGGGAGTTCATCTGGGACCCCACACGGTCCGGAATCACTGCGCGGTAAACGGCATGACATGGCGGGACGCTCTCTCGCTGTCCAGGGTGACAATAGTGCCGAAAAGATACTCTACTTCAGCCCCGGTGCTAGTACGCCCAATTACATGTTGGGAAACGTTCTGCTGGCGTTCTGAGTCGACGGTAGATAGGATTGGTTGATTCCATCCACGATTTCGGGAAAGGGGCGTTCTATGTCGCTGCGCACACTGTTAATGCTGAGCTTCCTCGTCGGAATCACGTGTCTGGCTATGGTCGTGTCCCCAGTTGTGTCGGCGAACGCAGACGACGGCACGGGACCCGAACTCGAGTCGAGTGGCCCACTGGCTTTCGGACCAGATGGCATCCTTTTTATCGCTGATAACCAAGGAACCTCCATCTACGCCCTTGAGATGGGCGAGCGGCTCCTGGGCGATAAAACAGGCATCAAGGACGTAAAGGGCATCGATCAGAAGATCGCCGCCATGCTTGGTACTGACGCGCGTGAGATCCAGATTAACGATCTGGCCATCAACCCGGGTTCCAAGAACGCATTCATCTCAGCCACACGGGGCCGCGGCGCGAACGCCACGCCAGTCCTGCTGCGTGTCGATGGTTTGGGTACGATCGAGGTTATCTCGCTCCGCGACGTGAAATACACTCGCGTCACGCTACCGAACGCACCGGACGCCAACCCAGGTGCGCGGCGCAACCCACGGATGCAAACCGTTACCGACATGGCGTATGTCGACGGACAGTTGTTCCTTGCGGGACTATCCAACGAGGAGTTCTCATCGAAGCTGCGGTCGGTACCGTTCCCGTTCAGCGACATCGATGATGGAACCAGCGTCGAGATCTGGCACGCGGCCCATGGTCAGTTCGAGACTCATTCGCCGGTCTATACCTTTGTCCCGTACGACGTCAACGGCGAGAAGCATCTTATCGCCGGCTACCTCTGCACCCCACTCGTCAAATTCCCGATCAGTGACCTCAAACCTGGGAATAAGGTGATGGGAACGACGATTGCCGAGCTGGGAAATCGCAACCGTCCGCTCGACATGGTTGTCTATACCAAGGACGGCAGTGACTACCTGCTGATGTCGAACACCAGCCGGGGTGTGATGAAAATCCCGACCGAGACCTTCGGCACACAGCCCGGAATCACCGAAAACGTCGGTGACGGCGGGCAGGCCGGCGTCGCCTATGAAACGATCGCCCAGATGACCGGCGTCGAGCAGCTCGATCTACTGGATCAGCAGTACGCCATCGTGATCGCCAGAAACGATGCCGGCGTGGCAGATCTTGAAGCGGTCGCACTTCCGTAAAGTCTGGAGGTTACCGTTGATGGACGCCGGCATTCGCCCAAGACGCCAGGGATCGGCTCGGTGCATGCCGCGCTGCCTCGTTGTCGCGACGACCATCGCAATTGGCGGGTGTGGCCTCATTGATATTGATAACGACGCCTCACTCATTGACACCCAACCACAGGTCCGACTTGATCTCCCCACAGATGACTCAGGAGTAGCAACCGTCGAGCTCACCGGCTTGCCCGCACCGACTCTCGACGCACTTCGTACCGCTGACTGGGATGACGCCGCGTGGATTTCAGTTTTGCAGGTAACGATCCAGACCGAGGACGCACCGGACGACATCCCTGCTGTACTCGGCAACTACACCGTGGGCAATGATGACGTCGTGCGGTTCACGCCGATGTTCCCGTTCGATGCAGGCCAGCGATACACTGTCCACTTCAATCCGACTGCGCTCCCAGAACCCACGGCTGGAGCTGGCAAGCCGTTGACTTCGATGATCGAGGTGCCACGCCCAGATGTCGACTCGTCGACCGTCGTCACCCGGCTCTTCCCAACCGGCGCGCAGCTGCCGGAGAACCAGCTAAAACTCTACGTCGAGTTTTCGGCACCGATGAGCGCCGTCGACGGGCTCGATTATGTGCGACTGCTCGACGACGCCGGGCGCCAAGTGGAAGCCCCTTTTCTACCGCTCGGTGAAAATTTCTGGGATTACGACTACACGCGCTACACAATCTTCTTCGATCCAGGCCGCATCAAGACAGGCATCCTAACGAACGAGAGGCTCGGGCGGCCGTTGAAGGCCGGGGCTACCTATACGCTGGAGATCGACGCGGCGTGGCCGGACGCCGAAGGTTTGCCACTCGAGAAGCCGTTCCGCAAGGAGTTCACCGTCGGGTCGTTCGACGGTACTCCGCTCGATACTGCAAAATGGCGCTTGCGTATCCCGGCGACGGGGACGACCTCACGACTCGTGGTGTCGTTTCCAGAACCACTCGACCACGCGCTACTGATGCGTGGCCTCGGCGTCGAAGATGAGAACCGGCAGCGAGTGGATGGGGCCATCGAGATCACGAGCTGGGAGACGCGCTGGTCGTTCACTCCCAGGCAGCCGTGGGTAGCAGGTGCCTACACGCTCCTAGCCCTCTCGATTCTCGAGGATCTTGCGGGCAACCGAATCGGCACACCGTTCGAGATCGATCGGTTCGACCAGATCGACAAATCGGACGAGCAAGAATACTACCGCGTGCCCTTCGAGATCGGCCCATAGCTACATTTTTACAATGTCTTTCGTGGCAAGCAGTGCCAACGTTGCCCAGCCGGTCGTCGAGATCCACTGCGCGTAGCTCTGCTGGCCAGGTGGCCGCGTCGTCTCGATCCAACTCCCGTCATCGAGCTGCTCATTCAACAGAAACAGCCGACCCTCAGCAATGAAACGACGGAGCTCGACAGGTGCGATCGCCGGATCGGCCAGCTCGTCCGTATCAACTAGCGAGACGAGAGCGAGCAGCACGACCGCAGTGTCAAATGGCTCCGTCGGTGTCGTCAGATAGGCACCCCATCCACCGGATGGTGCCTGCCCATCGACGATGAGCGTCAAGCTCGCCTGGCGCTGCCGAATGGCTAGGGCGTCATCCGCATGCCCAAGACCGAGCACAACGGCGGCAGCATCCAGAACTGTCTTAACGTCGAGTCCGCGCAGCCATTGCCCACCCCGCGCGATCGTCTCCGTGAAACGCTCGTCACCTACCCGTTGGAGTGTCATTAGCGCCGAAACACTCGCCAGTGCCGTTCCATACGTCGCCGGTGAGCCAATGCTCATGCTCGTGTCGAGACGCCACGATCCGTCGTCTTTCTGATCCGCAGCAACGAGGGACGCCGCCTCCACCAACGGTGTAACGCTGTCGATCACACCGGCATCCATCGCCGCGACCAGTGCGCTAGTGAATTGAATCCGAGCTAAAGCCTGGTCACTGAACTCCAAACCCAGTGCGTTGTCGTCCCAGGCGTCCGGACGTCCGAGCCATATTACGGTGTCCGCGATGGCACTCTCCGCAACACTGAGATTCACTCGCATCGCGGTGAACAATGCCCGGGCGGCGTCACCGTTGTTGTGGCACGAGTAACAGTTGTTCTCAACAGGCCAACGTGGCACTTCAGTCGACAGGAAGGTCACGGCGCGCTGCTCGGGTGACACGATCGCCTGTGACGTGCCACCGGCAGCCTGTAGCTGTACCCAACAAACGGTCATCGTCGCTGTCAGCGTGCCCGCCACGATCCCATCCAAGCACGTCGATGCCATTCCATCTCTCATTCTAGAGCCAGTTTCAGCAAACTGGCAGGCCCGGTCACAAAATCGTTCACCAGTCCTCGAACTAACTCATCGACAACGGATGGTCCCGCGCGACGGATGAAAAGCGGTTCGAAGTCAAATGTCGAGTCAACTCGAATGTGACACAACAGACTCCTACGTGAGAGCTCGTTGCGGCCACCAGGCCCCAAAGACCAAACCCTGCGCCGTATGATCTCGTTCTTCAACAAGCTCCGGACAAACGGATCGAAGTCCTGTGCACTACGACCGATGATGATCCCTCGCTAGCCTCTTGTCGTGTCTTACTCCTCAACCTCTCACGATAGCCCAGAGCACCATCATTTGACACCATTTAGGGGCTGGGATAGGGTTAGTTCAACCATGCGATTGTACTTGCATCATGCGCATCAACATCATCCCTGTCTGAAGGCAGGCCGGTGCGTGTGACCGCGAGATAATACGAAACTACTATCGACGTCGCACGTGTGCACCCGAGGCCTCGCCGAAAATACGGCGGGGCTTTTTGTCGTTCGGTCGACGTTCAACGGACAAGGCACTTATGGACTTCTCAAAACTTGACGGGTTGATTCCAGCCGTGATCCAGGACGACCTGACCAACGAGGTTCTGATGGTCGGCTTTATGAACGACGACGCGCTGGAACGAACCCGGACATCCGGTTTCGCCACATTCTTCAGCCGCACGCGTGGGAAACTCTGGACCAAGGGTGAAACCTCGGGGAACCGTCTCAAGGTGTGTCGTATTCTCACCGACTGCGACGACGACACTGTCCTAGTCCGCGTGGAGCGGCTGGGTGAAGGCAACGTCTGTCATACGGGCGAGCGGAGTTGCTTCTTTCGAGAACTGCTTGGTAAGACATGAAACTACGACTAGGGATCCCTAAGGGATCACTGCAAGACTCGACGGTGCAGTTGTTCAAGCGGGCCGGATTCAACATCTATTTCAACCCGCGATCGTATTTCCCGACCATCGACGACCCCGACATCGAGTGCACGCTGATTCGTGCGCAAGAGATGGCACGCTACGTCGCCGACGATGCGGTCGACGCCGGTCTTACTGGACAGGATTGGATCGCCGAACACCATGCCGCAACTGGAAACGATGTGGTCAGCGTCACCGATCTCGTGTACTCGAAACAGAGCTTCCGCAAGGTCCGCTGGGTACTGGCTGTCCCCGCAGACTCGCGGTTCCAGAACCCGAAAGACCTCGAGGGCGCCATCGTCGCGACCGAGCTAGTTCGAGTCACAGAGGCCTACTTCGAGCGACTGAAGGTGAAGGTCAACGTCGAATTTTCGTGGGGTGCGACTGAGGTCAAGCCACCAAACTTAGCTGACGCGATCGTCGAGGCAACGGAGACCGGTTCGACACTACGTGCCAATCATCTGCGCATTATCGACACGGTGCTCGAATCGAACCCCAAGCTCATTGCTAATCAGCGGGCGCTCGACGACGAATGGAAGCGGACTAAAATCGATAACATCGCACTGTTACTCAAAGCGGCGATCGAGGCTCAGGGTCGCGTTGGCTTGATGCTCAACGTGCGCCGTGACGACCTACCAATGGTCCTCGACCTGTTGCCAGCGTTGCAGCGGCCCACAGTCTCACCGCTAAGCGACGGTAACTGGGTAGCGGTTTCTTCCATTCTCGAGGAACGCGCCGTCCGTGAGCTCATCCCGAAGCTTAAGGCCTCCGGGGGGCAGGGTATCGTAGAGTATCCATTAAACAAGATCGTACTCTAGAGGCTAGGGGCTCAAGAATGAGGCTGCCAGGGGACACGGCATGCGAGTGATTTCGTCAACGAACCGGCGGGCGGTACAGCGGATCGTCGACCGGGACCACATCGTCGACGACGTCGTCAAGCGACGCGTAGTACGCATCATCGACGACGTGAGACGACGCGGTGACCGTGCGGTACACAAATACGCCCGCTCGCTCGACCGGCTTTCTGGTCCGATAGAGGTAACAGCTGCTGAGATCAAACGAGGCGCACGCGAGACACCGCCGGCGGTACGCGCGGCGATAAGACAAGCGGCTCGTCACATCCGGCGCGTCGCCACCAAGCAGCGGCCGAAACATTGGAAGATGTCGGTCGTCCCCGGTGTAGTGATCGAGCAGCGCGTCACACCGCTGGATCGGGTCGGGTGTTACGTGCCGGGTGGTCGCTACCCTCTACCCTCATCGCTCCTGATGACCGCAATTCCGGCCAGGGTGGCGGGTGTGACCGAGATCATCGCTGCCTGCCCGAATCCGGACCCGGTGGTCCTGGCCGCAGCGGCCGAAGCGAGAGTCTCGCGGCTCGTGCGCATCGGTGGCGCCCACGCGATTGCCGCGATGGCGTACGGGACCGCGACCATTCCCAAGGTCGACAAGATTGTCGGTCCGGGCAACGCCTACGTTGCGACGGCCAAGGCGTACGTAGCACCAGATTGTCCGATTGATTTCTATGCCGGCCCGACCGAGATCGTCATGGTGGCGAACACGGGGAACCCTACGTGGTTCGCCGCCGACCTCATTGCCCAAGCGGAACACGACCCGGATGCCCGCGCCATCTTGCTAACGTCGCGCGCCCGGTTCGGTCGGACCGTTGCCGCTGCGGTCGATGCGCAACTTGCCGATTACCCGACGGCACGACCTGCATTACGACGGCACGGTGTCATCGTCATAACCCGCAGTATCAGTGAGGCGATCGATCTGGCCAACCAGATCGCACCGGAGCACGCCGTCTGTGACCAACTCTCAGTCGCCACGAAATTGACAAAGGCGGGCACCGTATTCGTGGGACCCTATGCCGCGCAAGCGACAGGTGACTACGCTACAGGGTCTAATCACGTGCTACCAACCAGCGGCGGCGCGCGCGTTCGTGGGGGACTGAGCGCTTCGGACTTCGTCAGAGTGAGCAGTGTGCAGCGGCTTACCAAGCGTGGGCTCAGACATCTGGCACCAAGCGTCATCACGCTTGCCAACGCGGAGGGCCTTCGGGCGCACGCTGCGTCGGTGGCCATCCGGCTGAAGTAGAAGGATCGAGGTCGACGTGCGACGGGCGGTCATCAATCGGAAGACAAAGGAGACGCGAATCGATGTCAATCTAGGACTCGATGGGCGCGGGCACTATGACATTGAGACCGGTATCCGGTTCCTCGACCACATGCTCGAGCAGGTATCCCGGCACGGTGCGTTAGACCTGAAGATTGCAGCCGCGGGCGATCTCGACGTCGACCAGCATCACTCGGTCGAGGATCTCGGGATTGCACTCGGTGAAGCGGTGGCGAAGGCGCTCGGGTCGCGCCGGGGAATCAATCGTGCCGGCTACTTCATCATGCCTATGGACGAGACCCTCGCGGTAGCAGCCATTGACCTCAGCGGCCGGACGCACGCGGTGGTCGATCTCAAGCTCCGAGTACGTCGTGTGGGCGACCTCCAAGCCGAGCTAGTCCACGACTTTTTCGAAGGCTTCGCACAGGGTGCCCGGGCGAACGTACATCTGAAGGTGCTCTACGGCCGATCGAGTCATCACCAAATCGAAGCGTTATTCAAGGCTTTCGCACGTGCCTTACGCGTCGCCTGCTCACGCGATCTGAATCTGGGAAAGATTATGCCGAGCACAAAGGGCCTTCTGTAGAGTCTGTTTCATAATTCGTCGGTGGAGACTTCGGTCGCGTTCGGAAGGGCTGAAGTATGCGTTACACAGATCGTAAAGATAACTACCAATGTCCATAGCCCTCATCGATTACGGCGCGGGCAACCTGACTTCTGTGCGAAAAGCACTCACTCATCTCGGAGCGTCGTTCGAGACACCCTCGAGCCCAGCAGGATTGGCGTCGTCCACCGGTGTGATCGTGCCGGGTGTTGGCAACTTCGCGGCTACTGCGGCACTCGGTGACGAGTGGCGCTCAGCTATTGCAGACGCCGTGGGCCGTGGGCGACCGCTCCTTGGGATTTGTTTGGGTCTTCAGTGGCTCTTCAACGGGAGTACAGAGGCACCCGCACTGACCGGATTCGGTGCCATGACAGGGACCTGCACTCGCATCTCTAACGCCGACGGGGCTGGACATTTCAAAGTGCCGCACGTCGGGTGGAACAGCCTGCACGCAACACGTCCGTCGTGGCTACTCGAAGACATCGGTGAAGGCGACCAAGTGTATTTTACCCATTCCTACGCCGCCCCGGTCACCGTCGACTGCGTCGCCTCGACGACCTATGGTGTCGAGTTCGCGAGTGTGGTCGAACGTGACTCCATCTGCGGGGTGCAGTTTCACCCAGAGAAATCTGGCGATGTCGGGTTGCAGATCCTGCGCAATTTCCTGAGACGGATCGGTTAGCGCCGTGCTCTCGAAACGGATCATCGCGTGTTTGGATGTCCGTGACGGCTCGGTGGTTAAAGGCATTAACTTTGAGGACCTCCGGCGAGCCGGGGACCCGAGCGCGCTGGCCCGCCGCTACAACCACGAAGGAATCGATGAGGTTGTCATCCTCGACGTCACAGCTACCATCGAGAAACGCAAGGCACTGGCGGACACCATCGCAGCCGTCGCGCACGAGATCTTCCTCCCGCTCTGCGTTGGCGGCGGCATCCGGGATGAGGCGCATGCGGAGGCAGCTATCGAGGCTGGGGCTGACAAGGTGAGTCTGAACACAGCGGCGATCGCACACCCCGCATTACTCAGCACCCTGGCGAAACGCTACGGTAGCCAGGCAGTGATCGTTGCTATTGATGCCAAACGTCAAAACGACCGATTCCAGATCTACGTCCGCAGTGGGCAGCAGCCGACCGAACGGGACGCCGTCGAATGGGCACGCGAGGCGGAGGACCGTGGGGCAGGCGAAATCTTACTTACATCGATTGATCGCGACGGCACAAAACGTGGGTTCGACCTCCCGCTGACATCCGCGGTGTCCAATGCGGTTGCGATCCCGGTCATCGCGTCAGGTGGTGCTGGTACGTTCGATCACTTCGTCGACGTCTTCACTGCAGGTCTCGCTGACGCCGCACTCGCCGCGTCGATCTTCCATTACACCGAACACGCCGTTTCTGACCTGAAACAACATCTACGGGAACATGGGATCCCGGTGAGGCTGTAGCGAGTTTCTCGATGCTGATTCCATCCATCGATCTCAAAGGCGGCCGCGTCGTTCAGCTCATCCAGGGCAAGCGCCCAGCGATTGAGACAGACGACATCGACGCGTGGGTGGAAAAATTCGCCACGTTCCCTCTTGTGCAGCTGATCGACCTCGACTCCGCGATGGGATCTGGGACAAACGAACGATTGATCCGAGACATCGCACCGCGCCTGCCGTGCCGTGTAGGTGGCGGGATCCGGAGCATAGCGCGGGCCCGCGACGTGCTCAGCTATGGTGCAGGAGCGGTGATCGTAGGGTCGTCGTTTTTCCGTGAGGGTCAACCGGATCTCGTTTTTGCACGGCAATTAGCTGACGCGATCGGCACAGAAAAGATTATTGCCGCGGTAGACAGCAAGGCCGGACGCGTCGTGATTAAGGGTTGGGCGGAATCGACCGGACTGACGGCGGCTGAAGCGGTACAGGCGCTTGAGCCCTACTGCGCTGAGTTCCTCTACACGCATGTGGACACCGAGGGACTGATGCAGGGCACCGACCTGCGGGCCGTGATGGCCGTAAGGCGCGCGACAACGCGCCGACTCACCGCCGCCGGTGGGATTACGACGCAGGCGGAGATCGATGAACTGGATGCGGCCGGGATCGACGCGGTCGTCGGGATGGCGATCTATACGGGAGCGCTCGACCTTAGCGGTCTCGCACGGCAACGGAGGATACCTAACACCACTCCACGATTAAGGTAGCGACCGTTACCGGCGCTACACTCAGCACATATCGCGGCATCCCTTGAATACTGGTTGAGCCGGCACCACCGACCTTGGCACCAAACGGATCACCCGGGTGTCTCCAGTCTCGCAGGGATAGACTCAGACCATCGAGGGGACCGTAGAGACATTCATCCGGACAAGTGGCGATGAAATTTAAATACGGTTCGTATCGTATCGGATAGCGGAAGGTCGTGAAACTGTTCGGGTTTGTCCGGCAGAAGCATCCGCACCTCGACTGCCTAATCAACGACATCTACTTAGTAAGATAAACCGACCGAAGGGGACAAGTCGTTCTGGGATCTGTCTCTGTCGAACAGCTTCTAACACCCCAACGTGCGGTCAGCGCGCATACCACCGCTAGCCGTCGTGGGGTGTTATTGCTGAACAAAAAGGCCCGCAGCTTCGTAGTTGAAATTACCGACGGGGCCAATGTAGGTTGCCGGGAAATAGATGAGAACAAAAGGGAGAAGACGGTGGTCATTACGGTGCTCGTCAAGACGAGCGGTAGTAGGTTCTGACGGCGTGATAGGCTAAGCCCGTTTTGTTGAACCCATACAAAAGCGCGAAGCCACAGACACTCCGTCTCGACCGCACGCGAGGGTAGTAGTCGAGGACACTCCACAAGTGCAGAAGTGGGATCCTGAGCAGTACGCCAGACACGCCCGTTTCGTGTCGGATCTCGGGTCACCCGTCGTCGATCTTCTAGATCCGCAACCGGGTGAACGGATCCTGGATCTTGGATGTGGCGATGGCGCGCTGACTGAGACATTGATCGCCGCGGGATGCCAGGTCGTGGCAATCGATAGCAGTCCGGAACAAGTGCGGGCCGCGCGCGCGCGCGGTCTAGACGCACGCATTGTCGACGGGACGGCCCTACCGTTCAACGCAGAGTTCGACGCTGTATTCAGTAACGCCGTGCTGCATTGGATTAAGGACGCTGATGCCGCACTCACCAGTGTCGTACAGGCGTTGAAACCAGGTGGGCGGTTCGTAGCTGAGCTAGGCGGGGCCGGGTGCGTGGCGTCAATTAGAGAGGCGTTCACAATTGCACTCCACCGGTACGGTGTCGACGCTACCACGCTTGACCCTTGGTATTTCCCGACCGCCAAAGAGTACCGGTCCCGCTTGGAAGCTCACGGCTTAACGGTCGAGTCTCTAAACCTTTTCCCACGCCCCACACCGTTGCCATCCGACGTCATGAGCTGGCTCGGTATCTTCGCCCAGCCGTTCTTTTCGGGTGTGGCGAAGTCTGCACGACCACGTCTGGCGGCAGACGTCCGTGAGTTACTCAAGCCGCGCCTTCTGAACACGGAAGGTACCTGGGTCGTCGACTACGTCCGGCTCAGAATCGCCGCCGTGAAACGCACACCGTCCGGAGTCACGTAATGACGCTAGCGTCGGCACAAGTCGGTATCTATCCCACACGCCCCCCGCCCCCGTCGTGGGCGTGTGGATTCACTAGGGCGACGGTCTTTCACCATTCGGTAACGCTCAGGCCCTGATCGATACGCGCAAGTTTCGCCGGCGCTTCTCTAGGGACACCGAAGCACACGAGACCCTCGACGTGGCGTTGGTGGATATCCGACCGTGTCGCGATCGATTCGCCGCGTTTCTGGAACCCCGACTACGTCAGGGCAACGCTGTCAACTTTCCCGCCAAGAAGTGGAGATTGATTAAAGCACGGGTCACGAGCCGCTCGCCCGCCCCGAGCTCAACGATAGTTGACCTGTCAGCTCCGTAGCCACCCTCGGCCGCGGCCCGGATGGTCGGAACATAGCCGAGGTGCCCGTTGGCGTAGCCGACGAACATCGTGTGCCGCACCAGACTCTGCTGCTTGAGACGAAGGCCGTGCTCGACGAAAAACTCCCCTGGGAACGTCACAAGCGCCACAGTAGGCCCGAACAGTAACGTGTTGATTTCGGCCTCTCGTTCACGTGGGAAACGCTCAAGGTAGTCGGATCGCACTTCCGTACGCACGCGCTGATCGTCGAGGTCCCAGCGCGCACCTAGTGTGAGGACTTCACGGTGGAGTGAGATCCAGGGCGCCTCTTCATAGCCAGTGATGTCGGCCCTCACGCGGACGACTTCGCGGGCCAATGCCTCACCCATGCGTCGCATCTCATCGAACGCACCCTCATCAGGCGGTGTCTTGTCCCAGAACGGGTTGATGTCGCCTGCCGCCCCCTGGATGAACATCGTCTGACCACCGACCTGCCGATCGACCATCGAGACGAGAGCGCCGGGGTAGTCGGCCGAGAACTCAAGATTCTCTGGGCCAAGCACGACCGGATGACAGGTGTAATTGACAAGGGTGGCGATCGGTTCACCCTCCAGAGTATCGAAAGCGAGAACCCCGACAGCGTAGTCGACCGGGCTTGTTGGCAACCGATCGCGGTTGGCCCACCGCATCTCCACCGTTCCATCGGGCTGCACCTTGCGTCGATTGTGACCCTCTTCGAGCCGCCCCCATCCAGCTGCCAGACGCGCCGGTTGACGAGCAGCGTCCGCCGTTACCACGGCACCTGAGATCGCGTCTACGAGATCGTCGAAGAACGGTGCTGCCGTGGACGGAACGTTGGGGACAAACCGCGGCCCAGAATGGGTGTGGGAGGCCATCAGTAGGACGCCCTCCAATCCGATGGCCGCATCGACGGCGGCGCGCACACGCTTAGTAAGAACGGTGTCGACGTAGCCGAGGTCAAGGGTGACAAGGGCGACCTTCGTGCGCCCGTCAAACGCTACAAGCGCCCGTGCGTGCAGTGGATCGTGAACACCGGTTGCCGTATTTTCTCCGCGCGTGCCGTACCCGTACATCTGCCCACCGGTCGGCGGTGTCACATCGGTGCGCGCCACGCCGACTTCGAGCTGGGCACGGGCCGGGGCCGTAACCAGCACGACGAACAGCGGGATCAGAAAAGTTCGACACGCGAGACTTGTCATCGGGTCACTCCACTGGACTGGGTCTCGTCCGCCCGCCCAAGGCTGAGGAGGTTGGCGAGTAGCTCGTAGGCTCCCGTCGTCCCCGCGGGCAGCTGTCGCCAGAGTCCTAGGCCGACGTAGAGCCAACGCCCCTGGCCGGAACGCGCTTCGACAAGCGCGCCGCGCTTAACGCCTGGATTGTACTCAAATGAATCCTCAAGCTCGACCAAGTCGACGTAGGTCTGATCCCGGTCGCCGAGGAAATACAAACCGCGCTCCTGAACCCAGTCGCTCCAGGTTTGCGCGTCGATCAGGTTTGGCCAAGTAAAGACCGGGTGGTCGTTCGCGACGACTCGGATCGGTGCGGCCTCGTCCGTCACGCGGCTCCGGCTCACCTGCGCGGGATACGGACCATACTGGGCGTCGTTAAACTCGAACTTGTTGTACTGCACGATCACCGTCCCACCGCCTGCAACATAGTCCAGGAGCCGGTCGTTGTTCGCGCGCAGATCCATCCGGCGCTCGTAGGCCCGCACCCCCGTCACGATGACGTCGAAGCGCGACAGATCGCCCCACGCCAGGTCGTCGGCGTCGATGAACTCAAGCCGAACCCCAAGCTGATCGATCGCCGGTGGCACCGCGTCGCCGACGCCTGTGATATACCCCACGGATAGATCCGGCGCGACGGTCACGTCGACGATCTTAAAACTCGCCTCGGACGGACGCACGAGATGCCGCCGTCCGATATGCGGGTACGTGACGACCTGGTACCCTCTATCGAAACGGGTGCCTGCGGCGCGGACCACCGCGCGAATCGGATATTCGCCAATCGGTGCGTCTCCCGACGACACTGCAAACCGGATGGTCTTTGACTCATCTTCACTCGAAAACTGGACGGTTGCAGGCCCGGGAGTCATTCGCCATCCTGCCGGGAGCTCAAGCCCGATTTCACCTTCGACCGGCTCGGGACCGGTGTTTGTGACGGTGACCCGGATCTCACGTGCCGTCCGCGCCGCCTCCGGGATAATGGCGATCTGAGGCGTTATTTCGACTGCGAAGCGCGGAACGACCTGTAGCGTCATCCGCTTCTCGCCGGCGAAAATGTCGTCCGCGTAGCGATGCTGGATCGGCCGCTCTATCGACACACGACCCGATGCGAACTCGATTTCGAACGTCGCGCGAAACGGGGTCGGGCGGAATGGCATGCCGAACGGCACCGCCGGATCGAACGAATATCGCGCTGCACCCGACACGTGGTTCCAGTGGATGCTGGTCAGCGGCGTTTCCGCCGGGATGCGCAGCTCCGCGGAGCATCGATAAACGTCGGCGACGGCCAGTACATCCTCCCCGCACGCTACGCTCGTCCGATCGAAGCCGGTTAGGCTCACCTGCCGGACAACAACATCGGCGTCGCCGCTGTTCGCCACCAGGGCGGAGACGGTGATCGGCTGATCGGGAGTGACGAGGCCATCATCCGCAAACGCCTCCAGTCGCAGCCGGTGCGCGAGCACCACCGCCCTCTCGAACTGGCGCTCCTTCGCCGCCAGCCTGAAGTCGACCTCCCACCGCGCGTCCTCTAACAGATCGAGCGATCCAATCGCGGCACGCAGATTACGCACAGCGGCCAACCCCGATAAGACGGAAACTCGGACCCCGGCCATCCTGTCGGTCTCGAAACTACTCAGCGCGTCACGTGCGTGGCGCGTGACCGCCGCTAGACCAATTGCGAGATCCCGGTTTGCCCGTACACCAGCGTACTGAATCAATCCCTCAATCGAGGTGTCGATGCCGTCGAACAGCGAGGACTCCTCAACCTCGGCTTGATTGGGAATTGTCGTCTCCTTCAGACGATACCGCGCGGCGGCCGGGCCGGGCAGGGCGATGAGCTGCGACATGCCTTGGCATTTGTGCATGCTCCGCGCATGACTTCCGATCTCGCTATAAGTCCGGCCGAGCAACGGATCGTACACGCCGAGATCGACCGTCGTCCTCCCGCCGTCGGTCGACTCCGGCGGACGGCGGAAACGGTTGCCACCACCCGGACGGGGACCGCCGAATCCGAAGGGGAAGCCAGCGGTGAAATAGAATTTCTTCGTCTGCCACGGGCGCAACCCTTCAGTGATCTGCTCCGGAAAACGGCTCGGATCAGCTGCGGCGTGATAGGCCTCGTGTGCCAACACTGCAGACGCCTGGTGGTGCTGCCCACCACCCGAACCTTCAGGACTCATCCCGGTGATGACATCGGGTCGGAGTGTCCGGATCATCCGGACGAAGTCACCGAGAATCTCGTCGCGACCCCATTTGTCAAACGTTTCCTCGATACTGAAGGAGTAGCCGAAATCAACAGCGCGCGTAAAGTATTGCTCGGCGCCGTCGAGGCGATGAGCCGCGAGGAGCTCCTCGGTCCGCAACACCGCCAATCCGTCGAACAATTCCGTCCCGATCTCGTTCTGACCGCCGTCGCCGCGGGTTGCGGTCACGAGCACAGTCCGGTGCCCTTGGCCCTTCGCGAGGAGCGCCAGCAACGCATTGTTCTCGTCGTCGGGGTGCGCCGTCGCCATCATGAAGGTGCCGGTACTGCCAAGCTGCCGGAGGACGAGACCGAGCTCGACCCGCCCGCCGTCTACGCCCAACGGCTGGGCCTTAGTAGGCGAGTCGATCCACACACTGGGTCCGAACAACCCAAGACCCAGCATGACCACAACTGCTAAGCGCCTTAATTTCATGGTTTTCCGAGTATACACTGCACAGTCGCCCCGCTCAGTGCTCTGTCCGTCTACGACGAACGGTCCCGATCCCCGATCGTTCGTTGTCGAGTACCTCCTGGTAGAAGGCTTCGTAGCGCGGCACGATCTCCTCGGCGCAGAATCGCTCTTGCACAGTGCGCCACGCCGCAGCAGCGACTCGCCGATGAAGCTTCGGATCCGTAAGAAGCTTGATTGCGCTCGCCGCCATGCCATTGAGATCGTCGGGTGGGTGCAGAAATCCAGATACCTGATCGTCGATCACCTCAGGCAACCCCCCCACCCGTGAGGCAACGACCGGCACCTCGCACGCCATCGCCTCAAGAGCGGCAACACCGAAGCTTTCCTCGGCGGACGGTAGGAGAAAGAGATCGGCGACGGAGAGCAGTGGGACAACGAGTTCTTGTTCGCCGAGCGCCTCTACGTCGCGCGACAGCCCGATCTCACGCGCCGTACGGCAAGCCTGCGCTAGCTCGGGCCCGTCACCGACGAACAGCAGTCGTGCCGGCATCATGGCTCGGATACGACCGAAGATTTCGACGACAGCCTGGGCGCGTTTCACCGGTCGAAAATTCGAGACATGTATCACCAACTTTGTGTTGGGGTCTCCGTTACGGTACCTAATGCCTAGGTGCTCGTCTGGTGTACGCCGGTGATGCTGGCAATCGAGAAAATTCGGAATGACCCGGATGTCGGCGTGCACAGGCAACTCACGATACGTCTGCTGGCGCAGACTATCTGATACGGCAGTGACACCATCAGACTGGTCGATGCAAAACGTCGCCGTCTCTGAGTACGAGGGATCGCTTCCGATCAGCGTGACGTCAGTTCCGTGCAGTGTCGTAATCACGCGAGGCACGTTGGTGTTACCCGATGCAGCGAGAATGTGTGTCGCGAGATATGCGGCGGCCGCGTGCGGGATCGCGTAGTGCGCGTGGATGATGTCAAGCTCGAAGTCCCGACCCACCTCCACGAGCTTGTTGGCGAGTGACAGAAGGTACTGAGGCTCTCGGAACAGCGGGTAGCCTGGGGTCTGCACCGCGTGGAAAACGAGCCCGGCCGTTACGTCACCGAGACGGAAGGGCGGATCGGTGCTGATCAGACGGACCACATGTCCGCGTCCGGCGAGCACTTTCGCCAGTTCGGTAGCGACAATACCACTGCCGCCGACTGATGCGTAGCAGACGATCCCGACGTTCACGAGACAGCCTTTCCAGACCGCCGTGCCGAGCTGGATATCCAGTTCTTGAGCAGCGCCTGACTCACGACCGGCTGGTGGACGACGACTGCCTCAACAAAAAGACTGCCGAACGGTGCACCAACGTACTCGTTACGTGCTTCAACTATTACGTCGAACTGCATTACGTCCGGGCTTCTCCTTCCACAATTTAGCTTATCCCGCATCCTGGGTGAACTCTACCGACCGAAGCCGACCAGCTCATCACCCTTAGCCGGTTGGCCTTGATGGTGTCTTAGGAGAATCCGCGCGGCCAGAAATCCGATCGCTAAGCCATTACCCCCAAACCCTAACGCAAACAGGTGACGGGGGTAGTTACGATGCGGTCCGATAAACGGAAGTCCGTCGGTCGTAGAAGTAATCACACCGTCCCAGGCATGGTCAGGTTGAACACCGGAGATGACGGGATACAGGGTAGACAGTTCGTACATCAGCTGGCCGGTCCGCTGGATCAGGACATTTTCTCGCCGGCGGGCAGGGATTGATGACTGATCCGCACCGCCGAACAAGATGCGGTAATCCCGTGTCCAGCGCAGGTAATGATACGGCTCCTCCGTGTCCCAGAGCATGGCGTCACGACGGCCTAGCTCCGCACGAATCTTCGCACCGAGAGGCGGGGTCATAACCGTGTAGGTATGCGTGGCGCGAACATGTCGGTCGAGCGGCTTAAACAAAGAGGAACCAGCCCCGGTCGCGACGATGACTCGCTCGGCACGGAAAGTACCACCATCGGTCATAACGTCTATAGCCTTGCGGTTGGCACGGATTTTCGTGACCGGCGAACTCTCGTGGATTCTGGCCCCGCGACGTGCAGCAGCCGCTGCCAAACCAAGACATGCGCGATATGGATCGACCTGGTGGTTCCCGCGCGTACGAATTCCCCCAAGGCCGTCCAGACCAGTCACCGCCCGCAGCCGGTCACCCGTTAGCCACGTTGCCCCAATCCCAGCCGCCCGGCGTGCGGCGAGATCACGCTGGAGCACCGCCACCTGATCCGTGTCGCGAGTGAAGTAGATCGCATCCTGCGGTTCGAGAGAGCAACGCACTTTCAGGCGGCGTAACGTCGCCGCGCACTCTAACATCGCACGGCGGGACATTTGCCAGACACGCCGCGCCGCGCGTCGACCGTACATATCTTCGAGCGGACGATAGTCAGCCTCAGGTTCCTGCATCAGGAGACCGGTACTGCTCGCGGTTGCTCCTTGCCCAAGGGCGCCAGCCTCGACGAGAGCTACCGGAATACCAGCAGCGGCAAAGGCGTACGCTGTCGCGCATCCGGTCATGCCACCACCGACGATGACGACCTCAACCTCTGCGTGACGGCGGTACTGTGGATAAACCGGACGCCGCTTCTTCGGCACTCGGGCGAGCCAGAAGGGTACACCGTAGCGCTTCCGACTCATCGTACGCCTAAGCAGGCCGGCGTCTGGGTGCAAGCCTGGAGGAACAGGTATAGATCGTAACGATTCGCCATGATTCGAGGCCGCGGGTCATTCTACACGTTCGACGACCGGTCGCCGGACCATGGCCAGGGCGATTTACTATCACAATACAATGTGTGCTTACTAGGAGCTCATGAGGACTCCTGTCATCCTACTCGTGACACACCGAGTCTTACCGTCTCGGAGTAGGTTTGTAATGGCCTGTCCTGCCTTGGAACAGTCTGGGAGCAAATCTAAAAGAGGTTGTCGATCTTACCCAAATGTTTCTTCTGGAGTAACTTGCGACATGTATGGACCTAGTGGTCGAATGTTCAGTGTCTCTTGCGAACATTGGCATCGCATGCCTGTAGCTAGCGCCGCCAACCACGCCGAGCGTATCCTGGGAAAAAGGCGCAGCGCGGTACGGGACAGTGACTACCGCTTACCCGAATACTCAAGCATCTGCTGCGTAAAATCCTGAGGATAAGAGATCGTCACGTCAACAATCTCACCGTCGTCATCGGTGACCGCTTGCAGCTTCGGCATAACAAAGCCGGTATAGGAGGGGAGGTCGACCCGCGCCACGCGCCCGAGCACCTCGTCCCGCAGGGCCGTGTCAAAATGGATGCCGTAGCGCTCGAACAGCTCTCGAGCGGCTTCGTAGTCCCCCTCTGACTTGATCCGCTGCACTTCGGTGAGTAGCCGCCCAATCCCCTCTCGAAACGCTCGAAAGTCCGTCATGACATAGAACGTCTTGGCATCCCGCTTACGCACCTCGATCGCTTCGGTATTCCCCATGAGCCAATGGACGATCATCTGTCGGTTGCGCATGTGATCTTGTTCCAACTGCGTCCCCTGGCGCACACGGCGCAACTGGAGCATTGCATTCCGCGTGTACGCCTCGTATTCGGCACGGATGATGTCCTCATGATCCTTAGCCGCCACGATTCCAATCTCCACCAGTTTCGGGTCGGCGATAAAGTAGAGTGCAACGAGATCGGCTCGGCTTTCCTCCAGTGCGGAATATTGTTCCTTCAGAAATGCCTGCGGGTTGCCATCGAGCCGGTCCGACAGCTGCCCCGAGGCGTGGCCAATTACCTCGTGCATGTTCGTGTTAAGCTCACCCGCAAAGCTCCCCCATTGTTCCGCCCGCTCCGACTCAGCCACGTCCCACGCGAACTCATGACGATACGCTGGTGGCCGTGACCTATCGTAAGCCTCGTTGACGTTGGAGAGCGAGACCGACTTGCTACCGTACTCCTCGCGAACACTCTGGTCGTTCGGTAAGTTGATGCCGATCGGCGTGAGCGGTCCGGAATCTCCTATCTCTACCACGACGTCGATGGCGTTCGCGGTTATGCCTCGCACGCCCTTCTTTCGGTACTTCGGATCCCACGGCATATGATCCTCAAACCACTGCGCGTGCTCGGCCAGCGTGCGAATCGCCTCGGTTCTCTCACGGTTCACATAGAAGACGAGCGACTCCCACGAGCCTTTGGCACCACGAGCATCCATGTAAACTTCAGTGAAGCCGTTGATCGTGTCGACCGGTGAATCCTGATCTGCGACCCACGCGATGTCGTACGTGCGTCGATCGGCCACCTCGCCCGTCTGGTACCACCGGATGAGCGCCATTAATGCATTCGCCATCGGTTCGGTCGCGTATGGAATCGCTGCTTCAAGATGGCGTACAACCTCCGTGAGCTCCGTAACGTATCGCCCATCGTCGTTAATGCGATACACCTCTTCGACCAGACGGCCGTCGCGTTTGACCAGCCGCGAGTTCAACGGGTAACGCTCTTCAAAGCCATCCAAATCAGACATCGCCACACCGTCGTACAGGTTGTTAGAGCTAGACAGGAGGATATCTAGACCTTCAGCCGGCGACTTATTTGTGACGATCGCGTCGTGCGTTTCGTCAAAGAACATTGGCTCGAGACGATCCAGCAGCGCATTCAGGTTCTCACTATCGCGCGTCGGAAAGATCGCGCCATTCGCCGCCGCTACACGCACTGCGTCGGCAAATTGCTCAGGTGTCACCTTGAGTACAAACTTGCGGGCAGTCAGGTTATTGTACGGCCCAGTGTTGATCCAAAAGAGCTTCGTGTAGCGGTGGATTTCCGTTAGCGTCTTCGGATTGACGCCATCGGCATGTGTCAGTATCTCCTCAAGCACCTCGCGCATCTCAAGGTTGTGCTCATACCTCTGATCGTAGAAGATGTCGCGGCCGGCGAGGGCCGACTGGTAAAGGTGCCAGGTGAGCACCTTTTCTCGGAGACTGAGGGCCTCGAAGCCGTCAGCATAGATCTGGGCAACCGCGACATCGTCGATCCGCTCGAGCAGATATTGCCGCCCTGCCTCAATGCCCGCTAGTTTCCCACCTGCGTCTTTGGTCGGCGAGCATCCCGTCACTGCCTCTATCATTAGGCTCACGAACAACAATCCTCGCATGCTCATCGTTCGGCTCCTTCTGCGAGACTGCACGCAGAAATCTGGCTGCATGGAATCTGATAAGCTCAATGATTATATACAAGAGGTCCCTGACGCCACTGATGAAACAGGATCGCCGCGCGCTCTTCTTCATTTTCATGATCGTCGGCGTACTATCTGTTCCTTGCGACACCATAGCGCAACAACGCCAACTCACGCTCGATAGACTCTACGATCCAGCGTTGCGCGTCGACTTCGACGGCGAGGTGCCGACGGGACTGACCTGGATCGACGACAACCACTATCTTGAACGCCTAACGAGACCAGATGCGTCAGGCAACCGTCTCGTGAGCGTAGACGCCAGAACCGACGAGCGAACACCGCTGGTTGACATCGCTCGCTTCGAAGCAGCGATCGCCAGTCTGCCTGGTGTGAGCAACGGCGATGCGAGGCGGCTGGCGCGCCGCCCGGACCACCTGATGAACAGCACACGGTCGGCGCTGGTCTTTGAGTTGGACAACGACCTCTTCTACTACGAGCTTGGTAACGAGCGTGTTCGGCGACTAACCCGGACGCCTTCACCCGAAACGGAAGTATCGTTCGGTCGGGACGGGAGCCTGGTTGCTTTCGTGCGTAACCGCAACCTAGTAGTTGTCGACGTGGAGCATCAGCGCGAGCGCGCACTGACGTCTGACGGGAGCGACACGATCCGGAACGGCCAACTCGACTGGGTCTATCAAGAAGAGATCTACGGCCGGGGCAACTTCCACGGGTATTGGTGGAGCCCTGATTCCACACACATAGCCTACCTGCAGCTCGACGACTCGACCGTGCCAATCTACAACGTGATCGATCACATCCCGTATCACCCCGAGGTAGAAGACTGGAACTACCCAAAGGCGGGAGATCCAAACCCCCGTGTCCGACTCGGAATCGCCCAGGTAACCGGTGGCGCTACGACCTGGGTTGACATCACTCAGTACGCGCCATTCGAGCCACTTATCGTCAGGGTCGGATGGACACCAGATAGCCAATCCGTTGTCTTTCAGGTGCAGAACCGTGAGCAAACGTGGCTCGACCTCAACAGCGTGAGTACGAAGACGGGCGCCGTCATGCGACTGTTGCGAGAGACGAGCGACGCGTGGGTAAATGTCAACGGTGTGCCGACTTGGCTCTCCGACGGTTCGTTTCTCTGGTTGAGCGAGCGGTCTGGCTGGATACACATCTATCACTACGACGCCGATGGCGACCTCGTCCACCAAGTCACAGACGGCGAGTGGGAGGTGCGTCAACTGCATGGTGTTGACGAAGCGACCGGGTGGGTCTACTTCTCCGGGACCGAGCGTAGTCACATCGACAATGACGTCTACCGAATCAAGCTGGATGGGTCAAATGTGACGCGACTGTCCAAGACTACGGGAACCCATCGCGCGCTCTTCAATCCAATTTTCACGCGCTACCTCGACACCTGGAGCGACATTGAGACGCCCCCGCAAGTGCGCCTGCATGCCTCGGACGGTACCGAGGTACGGGTCGTCGCAGCAAATGCCGTCCGGGTGCTCGATGAATACCGGTTGACCGTCCCAGAATTCTTGCAAGTCACCAGCCGCGACGGATTCGTGATGGAAGCGCTCATGATCAAACCGCCAGATTTCGATTCGACTCGACAATATCCCGTCTATCAGCACGTCTACGGTGGCCCGCACGTACCGCGCGTGCGCAACGCCTGGGGGCGGGAGACGCTGTATTGGCAGCTACTCGCCCAACAGGGCATCATCGTCTGGGTCATCGACAACAGCACGGCAAGTGGAAAAGGAGCAACATCCACCTGGCCGGTGTATCAGAATTTCGGCGAACTCGAGCTCCGCGATCTCGAAGACGGCCTTGCCTGGCTGAAGCGGCAACCGTACATCGACGGGAGCCGGATTGGCATAGAGGGTTGGAGCTACGGTGGGTTCATGGTGAGCTACGCCCTGACACACAGCCAGAGCTACGCAATGGGAATTGCCGGCGGCTCGGTCACCGACTGGCGCGACTATGACTCAATTTACACTGAACGCTACATGCGGATGCCGCAGAACAATCCCGCCGGCTACGCAAACAGCTCGCCACGCTTCGACGCGGCCGACCTGCATGGGGCACTGTTGCTGATCCACGGCACGATGGACGAGAACGTCCACATGCAGAACACCCTGCAATTCGCCTACGAGCTTCAAAAGAAGGGCAAGTCATTCGACATGATGATCTATCCCAAGTCGCGGCATCGTCTCGGCGGGCCTGAGCTAGAGAAACACCGGCGCACCAAGATGCTCGACTTCGTAATCGAGCACCTGCGGCCGACCAACACCCCGTTACCATCTACGTCAAGTCAGCGCTAAATCAGAGCCCTCTCTGGTGTGGTGAGGTTCTCCTCGTCATTCGACACAACCTCACCGACCGTTGCGGCCGAGCTTTGACCATCCCGAGCTGATCTCACGCTAGAGATACTCCGTATCAGTACAAGACGTACATGACGTTGAGTACACTGCGAAATTGTCTTTACGGACGGTCAGTATTTCGTCTCGATCCATTCAGAGGTTCTCGATTTCGGAATCGACAGCGCGTTTTCGAAGGTCGTGACCCATAGAAATATCGTTCTAGGACAAAGAGGCATGCATTTAGTGGAGCAGTTATAGAAATAATGCCGCCAAGTATCCCGTCACCGAATAACCTTCTAAAATCAAGGGCAGAAAACCCTAATAGACCTGGTCGAGTTAACTAGAAATTATCGTATGCTCCAAAAGTAGACAGGGGTTCCAAAGTTGAAATCGCATTATCTGGACAAGATTCCAACATCCGGTGTCCTCCGCATCCGCGACATGATGTTCAGTCAGGAAAAGGCGTACCGTCTCGACCAAGGTGACGTGAGTTTCGAGACGCCGGCGGCGGTCAAGATGGCGATGCAAACGGCAGTCGACACCAATCAGACACACTACGCCCAGACGACTGGGTTGCCACGGTTGCGCGAGCTCCTCACCGACAAGCTACGCCGGACCAACGGAGTACCGGTTGAGACGCCCGAGGAAGTGTTTGTCACTGCTGGCGGCATGCACGGCCTCTACGTGGTCAGTCACGCACTTCTTGAACCGGGCGACGAGATCATTCTGCCAGACCCCGTGTGGACCTCAACACCTGGCCATATCCTTTCGACCGGTGCCGTACCGATCGCCTGTCCACTGCACCCGGAACGTGGCTGGCGCTACGACCTCGACGAGCTAGCCTCTACCGTCACACGTCGCACCCGCGCCATCTTTCTCAACTCGCCCCACAACCCGACGGGGGGCATACTGACGCGGGCTGACCTCGAGAGTGTGGCAGCGCTCGCTAAGGATCGTGACCTTTGGGTAATTTCAGACGAAGCGTACGAAGACATCGTCTACGACGGTGTCGAGCACGTCAGTATCGCTTCGCTACCCGGAATGTACGAACGTGTCGTCCCCGTGTACACGTTCAGCAAATCATTCGCCATGACCGGTCTTCGGCTCGGCTACGTTGCCGTGCGCAGTCCGGTGGTGCAGGCGCGCGTAGCAAAGCTGATTGGCTACACCGTCAGTAACGTGAGCACGCTCATCCAATGGGGCGGGATCGGTGGCCTGGAAGTGTCGCCGAACTGGCTCGACACTTTTCGCACGGAGCTGCAGCTGAGACGTGACCTGTTCTACACCGGTGTCGCACGACTCAACGGTTTGTTCACTGGCACGCCGCCGAAAGGCGCTTTCTTCGCCTTTGTCCGGATTGACGACAGCTGGGAGCCACCGAGCGGCTTGCAGGCCGGCGTGTCACGTTCGTGGGCAATGGCGGAACGCTTGATCCAGGAGGCCAATGTCGGATGTATCCCCGGTGTGGAGTTCGGAGCGCAAGGCGAGGATTACATCCGGTTCTGTTTTTCCCGCGAACTCGACGAGCTCAAGGGAGCCCTCGAGGCCATGCGCAGACTGTTAGATTCTTAGTCCCGGTTGCACAGCCACCTTTTGTACTCCCTTAAGGTCTCCGCCAGGGGCATCTTTTCCATTAGTCCGGCATGGAAGTGGACCGGGTAAAAACTCAACACACTGCCGACGGCACGAACCGTCAACGGCAAAAGCCTCTATCAATGCCCTGGGATTGTCACCGGCGAGGCAACGCTAGACGCCAACCTGTTACGCGGTTATTGCGCGGGCATTCGGGACATCGTCGGCGAGCGTGCCCCGCGTCCTATGAGAAAGACCTGTGAAGCGTACTCCAGGAATCCGAAAACGAGGCAATCAAGATCCGGGCTGACGCCTTGGTCGGAGTCGACCTCGACCACGAGTTTGTGGGTCAAGGTAGCAGCATGTTGATGTTCACCGTGGGCAAAACCGCGCTCGTGGTCAACTAGAGGTCAGTCCTGGTCTCGGTGGACCGTCCCGGGGGAGAACGCCGGTAGACAGACCGCCACGTACTCGGCCCCCCCCGGTTCAGGCGTACTGTATCGAACCCATTCCCCCGGCTGTGCCACGACGGCCTGCCCCTCGCGGACGTTAAGCTGACCCTTCGCGTGCTCGACGCGTAATATGCCACGCAGAACAACGGTAATCTCTTCAAATTCAGGTTGCTGCCCTGGCTCTCGCCAGCCTTGAGGCGCTACCATCCGTGCCACGCTGACCTGATCGTGACCCGAGTTCACACGCCCTGCGAACTCCTGAATTTGCTTCGGCAGCGTACCGGCTGCCTGGATAACGGACGGTTTGTCAATCAGTATGGGCATGGTCACTCATGGTCACTGGAGGTGCCGGCCACCATCCGGGCGAATGGTCTCCCCGGTAATGAAGTCCGATTCGACAAGGGCCACCACCGCCTTAACGATTTCATCCACACCGCCCCAACGACCTAGTGGCGTTGCCTGCTTGACCTGCTCCACTTCGTGAGCATCAAGGTCGTCCGGCGGCACAATCGGTCCGGGAGCGATCGCATTTACCAAAATGGAGTCGCCGGCCAGCTCGAGTGCCAGCGCCTCGGTCAGGCCGACGAGAGCGACTTTGGCAACGTAGTACGGCAGGTAGCCACGATAGCGCGGTCGACCGCTTCGGGCCACCCAATCAGAGAAATTGACAATACGGCCACCTCCTACTGCGCGCAGGTACGGTACGGCCGCTCGCGAGCAAAGATACGCACCCTTAAGGTCCACAGCCAGCGCGCGGTCCCAATCCGTTTCCGTTAGGTCGTCGAACGGTATGCGAACGTAAGTTGATGCCATGTTGATCAGGATATCGAGACGGCCCAGCTCCGATACAGTTTCGTCGACGAGTCGCTGACAGTCGGATGCACACGCCACGTTAGCCTGTGTCACGGTGGCACTCCGCCCCATCGCCCGTATGGTCGCTGCTGCGCGCTCGGCGTCGGCAATCGACTGCTGATAACACAGGCTAACGTCCGCGCCGCGACGTGCCAGCCCCTCCGCAACCGAGGCACCGATCCGCTTGGTGCCGGTAATCAGAGCGACCTTATCGGTGAGCACCATATCGTTGCGGACGCCTTTCGGTTGAGCCAAGCCTCCTTGTGGTGTTACCTCTCGACTACAAAGTCCTGATTTGCTCTCGCGTTCCGCGTTACCGGCCCAGCTCTGCCCACCGGACCCCGCTTTACGTTTGCTCCGACCAGAACACTAGTTTTTTCGGGCGCGGAGCCGTGCGCGTCCCATCGCCTCGGTCTCGGCCGTTTGTCGCCGGTAGGCGTCGACCGACAACAGTCTGGGACGGGAGAGGAAGAGACACACTAACGTCACCAGCAGCAGCAGATCGAGTTCAATGGCCAGGGCCGTGCCTGGCTCGACCACCTGGTTGAGGCTGAACCCGCTCAGGTGAACCTTCCATCCCATTGTCACGGTCATGACCGCAAGCAGGATCGTTACCGATGCCGTGTAGGCGCCGGCGACCAATAGTGCCCCCGCGAACAACTCGACGATACCGGTACCAATCGCGATTGGGTACGCCGGAACGATCCCGACGGTCTCGAAGAGTGCGGCTGTTTCGCGGGGGCTCCCACCCCAAAGAGGAAGGAGCTTGGGAACTCCGTGCGTGATGAAAATCACGCCCACGGCCATGCGCAGCAGCAACAGACCAACGCTTCGCATAGAGCCCGTTAAGTCGCTTCCTCAGTTGATGGCCAGGGACCCCACTGCACGTGTCTATTGTGCCATCCAGAAGCCCAAAGCCCAAGAGACCCAAGACCAAGACACTAGCTCGCAGTTGATCGTGGCGACTGCTCGGCGTCGGGTCTGAGAATCTCGTCGATCAGGAAGACGTCCGTCAACAGCGCACGCAAGTGGATCATCGCGTTCAGGTTGTCGACCATCTGGGAGGTAATCGCCGACTGGGCGAGGACGAGCTGGATCGCCGCCAAGGCATCGGCGGCGTCTCGCCGAAGTAATTCGATGAAGGAGTGATAGCGTTCGGCGTTGGAAACGCCGCGATCCTCGGCGAGTGCCAAGAACAGTTCGGCCAACTCAGGCAGGGCGCCTGCCGCCTTTTGCAGGGTGTCCCGCACCATGGTGTCAGATTTCGACGCGGTCATAGCGTTCACGCCCTTCGCGGCGTACGCCAACCAGAGTTCGTAGCTCTCCTCGATAACGTCGATACGCGCCTTGAGCGCGTCCGCGGCGGACTTTGACATCAGCAGCCTAGATCAACCCTTTCGCTCGTCGGACAAAGTCACGCCGGACACGCCGGCGTTCAATTCTTGGTGGATTCCTGGGAGACAACCCAGCGCTTCGGATCGTGGTGCTGCAGATAATGCTCCCTGTCGACTGACCCGAAGATCATTGCCTTCGTCAGCCAGATCTTGTCCGGCCGGACGGCGAAGTAGATGTGGGTCAACGTGAGCGTAATGAACAACACGGCACCAACACCGTGCAGGGCGTAGATGACACCCCATGTGGCATCGGCAAACATATACGGATCGTGCGGCCAGAGTGGTGTCTCGACCCGGGCAAGCATCACGATACCGGTAGCGATGACGGCCAGTCCTCCCAACGTAACCGCCGTGTGATACAGCTTGTGGTCCAGCGGATACTTACCGTGCTTCGGAATCTCTCCGCCCGCCTGGCCTAATTGCCGTTTCGTCCGGTTCACTGCTTCCTTCAAGTCGCTCAGACCGATCCAGATCGACCAGAAATCGAGGAAGAACGTCGCATGAACCACGTGGTGCAGAATAGAGATCGTTAGCACGACACCGGCGATCCAATGAATGGTAATCCAGGGAAACTGGATTCCGAGGATCGGGAAGAAGCCAGTGATGAGCAGCGCAAGCATCGCAGCTGCCATGACCCAATGAAAAAGTCTGGCAACCAGCGTGTGACGGGTAATCGTTGCGGGAACACTTGCCGCTGCAACGGTTTCCTGGGAACTACCACCGTTGGCCCGCGCCACCTTCGGAAGCCAGACCGCCGCGTAGATGGCATGGAAAAGGACGAAGGCGGCACCAGACCAGAACGCCAAGTAAAGCAGGTCCCAAGAGACCCGTATCAGGATCTCCTGGCCCCAGGGGTCTGTGCCCCACTGAAACAGTTCCATTTACGCCTCGGCGCCGCGAATCGACCGCTTGACCAGATTGCGTAGGAGCGACACCTTGTAACCGTTATGGGCCAGCGGCTTGACACCGCGGATGGCGATCTCGCCGGCGCGCGTGGTCGTCTCCTCGCTCACTTGCTCACCGCGGACGGCGTCCTCGACCGCCGTGAACCGTACCGGATACGGCGCCACGCCATTAGCAACGACGCGGATATCCTCGATGACCCCGTTGTTGATCTTGGCGGCTGACGCCACACTGGCCAGCGCAAAGTCCCAAACCTGCCGGTCACGGCTCTTCTCAAAGTAGAACCGTGCGCCCGCCCAGGTCGACGGGATACGGATCGCCGTCAGGATGTCGCCGGGCTGGAGTACTGTCATCCGCATGATGTCGACCGCCGGACCGATGAAGTAGTCCTGCGCTGGAATGACACGCTCGCCACTACTATTGAGCACGACCATCTCAGCATCGAGGGCGACAAGCGCCGGTGCAGCATCCGATGGGTTCACAGCTACACAGCGACTCGCCCCGAGCACGGCGTGTTCGCGGTTCATCGCTGTCGGGGTATCGGCGTAGCAGATGTTGCCACCGGCTCGATAGCAGCTCCACCCATCACGGTAGTACCAGCAGCGGGTGTCCTGGTTAAGGTTGCCGCCGAGCGTCCCAGCATTGCGGATCTGCGGCGAGGCCACCAGCTCCGCCGCCTCGACGAGTAGCATGTAGTTGTCTCGGATCTGGGAATCCCTAGTGACATCCCGCAGGGTTGCCATCGCCCCGATCTCCAGACCGTCACCCGTCGACCGAATCTCCTTCAGTGAGGCGATTCCATCCAGGTCAACCACGGCAGTCGGCCGCTTAACACGGTCCTTAAACCAGTCCCAACTATCCAGACCACCGGCGAGCACCCACGCGTCGGCACCGTACCGATCGAGCACCTCCAGTGCACCCTCCGTGCTGGCAGGCTGGAAGAGCTGGAATGCCGGCATCTTATCGCGAATCACGGCCATTGGTTCTTCTCCTCAACCATACTTAGGTAACGCTTAGACGTGTGTCGAAAGCGGGTTGTGCGCTTCCGGCAAGCTTTCGAGCTTGGCCAGAATCATGTCGCGCATGATAGGCGAACGGTTGAAGTAGCCATCCGGGCCAAGCGCATCCGAGATAGCGTTCAGCACGGCCCCAGCGCCGGCCCCAACCGGCGGCTCGCCGATGCCGCGGCACCCTATCGGGTTGTATGGATCCGGCTCATTCGCCGCGACCCACGGCATCTCCTCCTCGTGCGGGATATCAAGCAGCGTTGGGGGACGGCTCGAGTAGAACCGCTTAGCGACGTGCAGGCCCCACTTTGGATCGAGAACCCACTTCTGGCCCAGCGCGATGCCGAAACCCTGGATCCCGCCACCGTGGAGCTGGCCACCGAGGTTCCGCGGGTGAAGAACGGTGCCACAGTCAGTGGCACACTTGTAATCCTTCAAGGCCACCGCCCCGGTCTCGATGTCAACTTCGACTTCCGCAAAGCCGATCACATATGACATGTTTCGGCCACCGGTCTCAAAGTTGTCCTTCGCCACACCAACCAAGCCCTGACCCGCCAGCGCCGTCGCCGACGCGGTGGTCATCGCATTAATATCCTCGGGCAGTTCGTGGCCGTCGTACTTTCCTCCGAGCGCGATGGCCCTCTCGGCCGCCCGGGCAAAGCTTAAGCCCTGAGACCGGTTCCCTCGTCGGAAGACTCGACCATCAGACACGTCGTAGTTGTCGGGCGACCCACCGAGGTCGCGTGCTGCGATTTCCTGAAGCTTTCGCTTAGCGTCGAGACCGACCGCCCAGTTCGAACGAGTGTGGGCGTGGGTTGTCATACTCCCGCCCTGGATAGCGCTCCACGGCAGGTGCTTGCTGGTATCGCCCCAAACGATCTCGGCCTGCTCCCACGCTGTATCAAGCGCCTCCATCGCCGGCCGCGCCGTATCGGAGAATGACTCCGTTCCCAAATTCCCGACGCCCGTGTGGATTTGAACCTTACCATCAGGTCGAATGACCAGTAACCCGTCGAGGCCTGACGTCCCGGCCGAGTAGGAGCTAAAGGCCACACCGACCCCAGTCACCATCGTGCCGTTTCGCTGACCGCTCC
>Ga0310345_10000438_pt1 | contig 63656 bp, 50 predicted proteins | sample HC15DNA20500_MG_FD_204667 | JGI IMG/M metagenome (GOLD analysis project Ga0310345, IMG submission 204667) | Marine microbial communities from station ALOHA, North Pacific Subtropical Gyre - HC15-DNA-20-500_MG | ecosystem: Environmental > Aquatic > Marine > Oceanic | place: Pacific Ocean: North...
CGGTGTTGTCCGGTCTCACCAAGGTGCTGTCCAGCGTGTCGCTGGGTCTGGCCAACACCCTGGAGCAGTTGGTGCTGCTCGACACCAGCGCCACCGGCGAGCAGTTGGTGGGCACCATCCAGCTGGTGCTGGAGCAGGTGGTCAACGACGTGCTGTGGCTGGAGAGCGTCGATCAGGCCACCTTGCCCGGCAACCTGGTGTCCACCGCGCTGGCGTTTCTCACCCGGGAAGTCACCGAGCAACTGGATCGCGGTTTGAGCCCGCTCAGCGGCTTGCTGGACCTGCTCTCGCCGGTGACCAACCTGCTCTCCGGATTGCTCGGCTTTCTCTAGCGGCGGGTCCGGCTAGTCCCGCTGGCACAGCCAGTCGGCGATCATCGCCCAGCTCTCCTGCTGGGCGGTGGCGCCGCCAAGAATGCCCATGTGGCCGCCGGGGATGGTGACGTAGGTCTTGTCCCGGCTGCCCACCAGGGTATCCATGGCGTGGCTGCAATCGCGAGTGACAATGGGGTCGCCGGCGCCGGTGATATTGAGAATGCTGGCCTGGACGCGGCTCAGCTGGCCACCGCCGCCGGGCATCGGCAGCTGGCCCCGGGCCACCACATTATCCACCCACAGATAGTGAATGATGTCCTGAATCACCCCGCCGGGGTAGGCGACCATGTCGTTCAGGAAGGCGCCATTGGTGGCGTGGGCGCTGACGAAATCCCGGTCGTGCAGGTTCTTCACCAGGTTCCAGTAGCCCTGCACGCTGGCCACCGGGTTGGTGAGTTTGAACGCCAGGCTGTTGGCCCACCCCGGTGACCGCAGCCAGGCCGGATTGAGGTCATGGGCGCGCAGCCCGGTACGCCGGCGCAGCCACTTCAGGTTGCGGCTCAGGCGCCGGTACTGTTTGCCCAGGGCGCCGTTGCGGTGATAGTCTGTGGGCGTGCCCACCAGCACCAGATTGGCGAGGTCCGGGTCCTGCCCGAGCCCCGCGTAGCAGAGGCTGAACAGGCCGCCGAAGCTCCAGCCGTGCAGGCTCAGGCGGCGCTCGCCGCTGTGCTCGCGCACCCGTTCCAGCAGCGCCGGCAGTTTTTCCGCGAAGTAGGTGGCCAGGCTGTGATGGTTTTCCGCCCGCCCGGGCCGCCCCCAGTCCACCAGGTAGAGCTCGAAGCCCCGTGCGCGCAGATAGCGCACCAGGCTGCGCCGCGGGAACAGATCGTAGATCAGCATGTTCACCGCCAGCGGCGGCACCAGCACCAGCGGCGTACGCTGCGTGCGAGTGCTGACCGGCACCACCTCGCCGTTGTCCAGTTCGATCTCGGTGTCCCGCAGCGGCGGGTAGTAGCGCAACTGCACCAGGCCGTCATCGCTGATCACCTGAAACGGCGTGGCGTCGGCCTGCACCAGGGCGTCGCTGCGGAACAGACGCCGGCCGGCGTTGCCGAGCCAGCGGCGGGCGGATTTCAGAGACGGCACCGACGGCGCCGACAACATGGCCATGATTCAATCCTGCGAGCCGTTTTCGGGGCCGCGAAGTGTAGCGGGGAGGATCGAACCTGGCCGTCGCCGAAGCGACATGGGCGCCTGGCGCCGGGGTAAAACTAGAAGATGCCGGAATCCAGCCCGGCGGCCATGTACATGCCCAGCTCTTCCACCTGGTCGGCGAAGGCGTCCTGCCACTCGCCCTTGCACACCAGCGGATCCTGCACCCAGTTCCAGCGCAGGCCGGTGACGATGGACTCCACCGCCCGTCGGGTGCCGGTGCCGTCCAGGCCGGCGCGGATATAAAGCGCGCAGGGCAGCCCCTGCTTGTCGTCGATCACCGCGTAGTAGGTGCGGTCAAAGAAGTCCTTCAGCGCGCCGCTCATATAGCCCAGATTCTCGGTGGTACCGAGCAGAATGGCGTCGCAGGCCAGCACGTCCTCCGGACCCGCCTCCAGGGGCGGCTTCCAGGTCACCGACACCTGCTCGATGTCCGGGTGGCCGGCCCCCTTCAGGGCGGCGTCCACCAGCCGGCGGGTGTTCGGCGACGGCGCGTGCGCGACGATCAGTAGCTGTTTCATGGTGTCAGGGTAACAGGATGGGCGTCGCGACTTAATCGATGTAATCCAGCGGCAGGGCGGAAGTGTCGATCACCCGGCGCATGACGAAGCTGGAGTGAACGCCGCTGACGCCCTCGATGCGGGTGATCTTGTTGAGCAGGAACTGCTGGTAGTGGTCGATATCCGGCACCACCACCTTAAGCAGGTAGTCCGCTTCCTGGCCGGTGACCAGATAGCACTGCTGCACTTCCGGGTATTCGCCCACGGTAGCTTCGAAATTGGCGAAGCGCTCCGGGGTGTGGCGGTCCATGCTGATCTGGATCATCACGGTGAGGTCGAGCCCCAGCTTGCGCGGGTCGAGCACGGTTTCCCGGCGCAGGATCACGCCCGCCTGTTCCAGCTTCTGCACACGCCGCGAGCAGGGTGAGGGGGACAGGCCGACCTGTTCCGCCAGTTGCTGGTTGGTGAGGCCGCCGTCCTGCTGCAAGGCGCGCAGGATACGCACGTCGGTACGGTCGAGATTTGCCGGTTTTTCCTTGGCCACGCAATAAATCCTCGTGTTTTGGTGGTTTTTGGCTCTTCCGTTGCTAAAAGTGGCGAATATTCCGGGAAAAAGCAAGCACATTGCCGGGCCAGGGGCCTAGACTGTGTCCTGTCGCTGCGGGAAGGCCATAAGCCGGACCGCAGTCGGTCACGGGCCTCCGCCTTACCGGGCGGGGGCCGGTACCGAACCCAACGCCACGGCTTGACCAGCCGCGCGGCCAACACACCGGCGATCCCGGACCCGGCCCAGGCATACCGAATTCAAGGAGTCCGTCATGAGTTTTGATCATCGCAAATACGCGCCTTTCCCCGTCGTCGATAAGCCGGACCGCCGCTGGCCGTCCCGCCGCATCGAGAAAGCCCCGCTATGGGCGGCGGTGGACCTGCGCGACGGCAACCAGGCGTTGATCAAGCCGATGAACGTGGCTCAGAAGAAGCGCTTTTTCCAGTTGCTGGTGGAGCTCGGCTATAAGGAAATCGAGGTGGGTTTCCCGTCCGCCAGTCAGATTGACTACGATTTCTGCCGGGCCCTGATCGAGGATGACCTGGTGCCCGACGACGTCAGCATCCAGGTGCTGACCCAGGCGCGCCAGGAGCTGATCGAGCGCACCTTCGAATCGCTGCAGGGCGCGAAGAAGGCGATCGTCCACATCTACAACGCCACCTCGCCGACGTTCCGTCAGCAGGTGTTCAATGTGGACAAAGAGGGCTGCAAGAAGATCGCCGCCCAGGCCGCCCAGTGGGTGCGGGATTGCGCCGCCGCCCAGCCGGACACCGACTGGAGCTTCCAGTATTCACCGGAGACCTTCAGTGCCACCGAGACCGATTTCGCCATTGAGGTGATCGACGCGGTCAACGACGTGTGGCGCCCGGATCAAGGCCAGCGGGTGATCATCAACCTGCCCGCCACCGTGGAAGTGAGCACGCCCAATGTGTTCGCCGACCAGGTGGAAACGGTCAACGACAACATCCGTTACCGCGAGCACGTGCTGATCAGCGTCCACACCCACGACGACCGTGGCTGCGGCGTGGCGGCGGCGGAACTGGCGGTGATGGCCGGCGCCGACCGGGTGGAAGGCACCCTGCTGGGCAACGGCGAGCGCACCGGCAACATGGACCTGGTGACCGCGGGCATGAACCTCTATGCCCAGGGCATCGACCCGGAGATCGATTTCTCGCGCATGAAGGAGATCATCGCGCTGGTGGAGGAGATCACCGAGATCCAGACCCATCCGCGTCACCCGTACGCCGGCGATCTGGTGTTCACCGCCTTCTCCGGCAGCCACCAGGATGCGATCCGCAAGTGTCTGGCCCAGTACAAGCCGGGCGACACCTGGCGCGTGGCGTACCTGCCCATCGACCCCCACGATCTGGGCCGCCGCTACGAGGAAGTGGTGCGCATCAACTCCCAGTCCGGCAAGGGCGGCGTGGCCCATGTGCTGGAGCGGGACTTCGGCCTGACGCTGCCGCGCTGGTTGCAGCAGGAGCTGGCGCTGGTGGTGCAGCAGGACGCCGAGGAAGACGGCGGCGAGATCACCGGCGAGCGCATTCACCGTCGCTTTAACGGCGACTACCTGAACGTGCCGGCGGGTTGGACGCTGCGCTCCTACGACCTGCACCGCACCGATGCCGGCGTCAAAGCCAGCATCAGTGTCGGCGAAAAAGGCGACACCGTGGATCTCAACGGTCAGGGTGAAGGGGCGGTGGGCGCCCTGGTGGACGCGCTCAACCGTCGCCACGGCTGGCAGATCCGCGTGGAGGCTTTCGATGAGTCGTCCCTGGGCGATGACACCGAAGCCAACGCCATGGCCTGTGTGCGGGTGCGTGTCGGTGAGCGGGTGCAGAGCGCGGTGGCGCTGGCCGCCGACACCACCGCCGCGGCGTTGCAGGCGATCCTGTGCGCCGCCGGTCGGGTGGCGGAAACCGCCGACGTGGAGGCGCCGGCCCGGGCCCAGGCCTGAGCCGGCGCCGGTTCAGATCTCCAGAAACGTCTCCAGAACCCGGCCCAGGCGTCGCTGCGCGGCGCTGAAGCGGGCCGGGTCCGCGAGCATCTCCGCTTCGCTCTGAATCCAGGGCCCGTCCTTGAGTTCGTCGGCGCATTCGCGGCATAGCGCGCGCGCCTCGTGCTCACCCAGCTCCAGATGAAACTGCAGCGCCAGCACCCGGTCGCCGAACCGGAATGCCTGGTTTTCGCAGCCCCAGCTGCGCGCCAGATGCACGGCGCCGTCGGGAATCGCGAAAGTATCGCCGTGCCAATGCAGTACCGGCGCGCCGTCATCGAACAGGGCGCCGATCGGATCGTGCCGCCCGGCGTCGGTGCTCTGCACCGGAAACCAGCCGATCTCCGGCTCCGGGTTGGCGGTCACCGGCGCGCCCAGCACGCGGGCGATCAGTTGCGCGCCGAGACACACCCCCAGCACTTTTTTGTCCGCCGCGATGCACTGTTCGATAAAACGCTTTTCCGCCGCCATCCACGGGTAGCGGGCTTCGTCGTCGGCGCCCATGGGGCCGCCCATTACGATCAGGGTATCCAGCTGCTCCGGTTCGGGCAGCGGTTCGCCCTGGTAAAAGCGGGTGGCGGACAGTCGTGCGCCGCGCTGTTCCAGCCAGGTTTCCATGGTGCCGAGCTTTTCGAACGGTACATGGGACAAGTAGTGAACGCGCATCAGAACAGATACTCCGCTTGCAGAATCGCCAGCGCCTGCTCGCCCTCGCCGTACAGCATCAGGCGCTGCCCCTGGATCTCGAACCGCCGGGTGCGCTCCAGGGCGTCGGTGAAGGCCTGGGCCTGATCCGGGCCGCTGCAGGCGCGCTTGGTGGTGGCCAAGGCTTCCAGGGTAAGACGGCCGTCGTCGTTTTGGTAGCCGCCGGAAAGACTGTTGCAGCCGGTGCTGCCCTTCACCCGCTGCCCCTCGCTGTGAAACACCAGGTGCGCCTGGGTGTTCTGGTCCCGGGGCGGCGGGGTCTGCTCGTCGCCCACCTGGATCAGTTTCCAGTAGGTGTCGGCGAACGGCGGCTCGGCGGTGGCGGCGTGCAGCGACAGGCTGGTCGGGCCGTCCGAGGCGCCATTGAGTACCCGGTGGGGCGCCGTGGTGGTGAACTGCACGGCGCCGTCCAGGATCACGCGGGCGTCCACCACGTAGCGGTGCGTGTCGTCGATCATGTCGCCGTTGTAGTAGAGCCGGAACGGCATCTTGCCGTCTTCGACCACCAGGCGTGTCAGCCGTTGAACCACCGGGGTGGCGTCCGCCGCGCCCTGGTCCCGGAGGGTCAGCACCAGCACGCTGGTGTCCGGTATGTCGGCGTCGTCGGGCAGCACCACCTGGCCTTCCAGGGTGCCCACGCCGGATGCGTCGCGCCGGTAGTCACCGGCGAAGGGGCCGTCGCCGGCCAGCGTCAGGGACGGGTTCTCCAGGGTGATGGTGAGCGGGTCCTGGTTCAGGGGGTCGTCGTCGCGGGTGTTCAGGTAGCTGAGCAAAAGGGTGTCGTCGTCCTGTTTTTCCCAGCGCACGCCGCGGTGGCCGTGGTCGCCGACCAGATAGAGCTGGCCGTCGTTCTCCAGCACCAGCGCGTGCAGCGGGTTCTCGCCCTCGGGCCGCCAGATGCCGGCCAGGCCGTCGCGGGCCTCGGTGGCGTCCTCGGGCGATGGGGCCGAAACGGGCTCCACGGGTGACGGCGTGTCCGTGTTGTCACAGGCCGCGAGGGCGAACAACAACGGCAGGGCGAACCAAACAGGTCTCATAGGGCGGTCTCCGGACTACGGGAAAGCGGACGGTCGGATTGTAGTTGCGGCCGCGGGGCGGCGGATGGGGTTCAGAGTCCCCCGGCGGCGGATAAGTTCGCCGCGCCGCGGTCAGGGTGGTGGAATCCTGACCAGCGGCAGCTGCTTCTGAATCCACAGTGTGCGCTGTTCGACGTACACGGTGGTGCCGCGCACATCGTAATAGCTGGGGCGGGGCAGCAGTACCGCCAATTGCGCCGCCTGGGCCGGGCTCAGGGTTTGCGCGTCGACGTCGAAATAGTGCCGGGCGGCGGCCTGGGCGCCGAACAGGCGGTTGCCCCACTGGGCGGTGTTCAGATACAGCTCCAGGATGCGCTTCTTGGACAGGGTCGCTTCCAGCATCAGCGCGATCAAGGCCTCCTGAATCTTGCGGGCGTAGGACTTTTCACTGCTCAGGAACAGGTTCTTGGCCAGCTGCTGGGTCACCGTGGAGCCACCGGCCACCGGGCGGCCCGCTTCCTCGTTGCGCTCGATGGCATGGCGGATGCCGCGCCAGTCGAAGCCGATGTGCTCCATGAAGCGGGCGTCCTCGGAAATCAGCACCGCGCGCTTGAGGTCGTCGGCGATCTGCTCGTAGTCCCGCCACTCGTAGCGCACCGCGCCGTGCTCCCGGGCGCGCTCCATGAACGCGGTGTCGTCCGGGTTGTGGTCGCGCAGTTCCAGCACCGGGATCAGATAGCGCAACTGAGAGGCCACACCGACGGCGATCACCAGCGTCAGCGCGATGAGAAAGAATCGTTTCATACGGGAATCGGCATCCTGCTCCGCAAGAGGCTTATCTTCGCCAAAACGGCGGGCGTTGTCAGGTACTCAGTCCCCGCTTCGGTGATTTTCCCCCGCTCCCTGGCCGCCGGTGGCGCTCAGCGCGGCGACCGCCTCCCGGTTGTTGACGAACAGATTGTCCTCGCCCAGCTCCGCCATCAGGCCGGTGTGGTCGAGCACGTCGCGAACCTGTTTCTTGACGCCGGAGAGCGTCAGCCGCACGCCGCGCAGGCCCAGGTCACGGCGCAGGGTGGCCAGGGTGTCGGCGCCGGTGGCGTCCATGGCGTTCATCGCCGAGGCGCAGATCAGCACCACCCGGATCTCCGGTTCGGCGCGCAGTCGCTCGCGGATAAAGCGGTCCAGCAGCGGCGCGGTGATGTAGGTCAGCGAAGCGTCCATGCGCAGCGCCAGCACCCCCGGCGCCACCGGCGGCAGGCCGTGCAGGGCACGGTCGCGCAGGGTGCCGGCGGCGTGCAGGCCCAGCTCGATCAGGCGCGGGTGCGAGCGCCGGTACAGGAAGAACAGGATCGACAGCAGGAAACCGGTGAGCACCCCCCAATGCAGGTAGGGCACCGAGGCCAGCGTGACCAGGAAGGTGGCGAGGCCGACCAGGCCGTCGTCCACCGAGGCCCGCCACAGGCGGACGAAGGCCATCGGGTCGAGCAGCCCGAATACCGGCACGATAATGATCGCCGCCAGGATCGCCCGAGGCAGGTGTTGCAGGTAGCCGGTGAAAAACAGCAGGCACAGCAGGGTGCAGAGGGCCGCGAACAGCGCCGACCAACCGCTGGTGGCGCCCACATAGCGATTCAGCGCGGTACGGGAAAACGAGCCGCTTACCGGGAAGGCGCCGCTCAGGCCGCTGGCCACCTTGGCCAGCCCCTGGCCGACCAACTCCTGGTTCTGATTCCACAGCCGCCCGTCCGGCGACGGCAGCGACCGGGCGCTGGACATCGCCTCGGTGAAGCTGATCAGCGCGATGATCACTGCCGCCGGCAACAGCGAGCGATGCTGCTCCATGGTCAGGGCGTCGGGCCACTGCAGCACCGGCAGGCCCGAGGGGACGGTCCCCACCACGTCGCCGCCCAGCGCCTGAAAGCCCAGCCAGGCGCTGAGCGCGATGCCCAGCACGCACACCAGAAGAACGCCGGGAAAGCGCGGCAGGGTGCGCTTCTGCAGCCATAACAGCAGTAAGGCGCCGGGCCCGAACACCAGGGTCCATAACCAGGCGGCGTCGGGGTGCAGGCCGTGGTCGGCCAGTTGTCTGAGCGCCGGGAGCAGTCCCTCACCGGAGAGGCCCAGCAGGGCGGGCAGCTGCGACACCAGAATGATCAGCGCGGCGGCGTTCAGAAAGCCGGTGATCACCGCGTTGGAGACGAAGTTGGCGATCACGCCGAGCCGCAGCGCGCCGAGCAGGAACTGGATAACGCCGGCGTAGAGGGCGAGCCAGATCGCCAGGGTCACCCAGTGCGGGCTTTCCGGCTCCGCCATCGGCGCCAGGGCCGCGTAGGTGAGCAGGCTGGTCAGCGCCACCGGACCCACCGCCAGCAGTGAAGACGACCCCCAGAGAATGCCGATGATGCCGGGCAGCAGGGCGGCATAGAGACCGGTGATCGGCGGCATCCCGGCGAGGGTGGCGTAGGCGATCGCCTGCGGAATCAGCACCAGACCCACGGTGATACCCGCGACCGCGTCCTTGCGCAGCGCCGGCCCGGTGGGACGGGGCCATTGCAGGAAGGGCAACACAGCTTGGATCCAGGACGTCATTAAAAAAAGCTCCGCAGGCCGCTCGCCGGGGCGCCTGGACGCGGTGAGCGTCGGCGCGGCAGGAAAATTTAATGGTACTAAATTATTTTTGCCGCTTGAAGCGCGCGCCGGGTCCGGAAACAAAAAAACCCGGGCGGGGCCCGGGTTTTTCGGTGTTGGTGGGGCGGGGACTACCGAATAGCTTTCGTAACCGATTGACTTAAAAAGAAACAGTCAAATCGGAAATGGCGACATGCCCCCATAGTTGCCCCCATGCCCGCCGGGTGTCCCTACAGCTTGATGCCGAACCGCCGCGCCATGCCGGCCAGTGATTCCTCGACGAAGGCGTCGTGCTCGGCGGTGAGTCTTTCGAAGGTCCGCCAGTGCATGCCCTTGGGCTTGAGGCCGTTGCCGTTGAGGATACCAAGCTCCCAGCCGAGCCGCTCGCGTATTCGGTCAGCCCGCCGTGCCGCCCGGTCGCCGTCGGTTTCCCGCTGGCTGGGATAGGCCAGGCGGTAGCAGTGCCGGCAGGCGAAGATCGCGCCGCCGTAGAGGATTGCTACCCGCCGGCCGCAGCCGCGTGCCGGGCAGAGGAACCAGGGGCGTTGGCCGCCGAGATGGCACGCCGTCCAGTCCAGGTAGACGGGGTAGCTTTCGTCCTTCCAGTCACTGCCGCCGCTGCGATGGCGGTAGGTGAGGATCACCCGGTCCGGCTCGGTGCGGACCTGGATTGAGGCAACCACCTCGCCATGGCGTGACCATTGCCAGCCGAAGGACTGCTGCGGGTCGAGCAGGCCGTCCCTTCGCCAGCGGCGCACGTCGATGGACCGGTAATCGTCTGTGGTGTCGCTGGCGCCGAAGTGCCAGCGCCGGCCGCTACCCATACCGCCCACATTCGCCTCCGGATTTTGCCGAAATCATTTGGCAAGTTCACCTTTTTGTCAGGGATTCATCGTCGGCTGATCCGTCGTTCTCGCTCGGTTCGGAGTGCGGCAGATACCGCTGGCAATAACGGCGGTCGGTGTCCCACAGCCCCGCGATGGCTTCCGGTTCGCCCTTGGCGCAGTGACCGAGATGCGGATGGTCCGTGCGCCGAAAGTGGGCGCAGTCCTGACAGCGGACGGCATGCGGGCGCGGTATAGGCCGGTCGGCCATACGGTTCCAGCACCAGGGGCAACCCAGTACCTCGCCGGGAAACCACAGCCAGATTGGCCCGCAGTGCTTACAGGTGGCCCGTTCGGTGTAGTGGGCAGGGCGTTGGCCCCGGTCCATCTCCTGGCGCTGCACCAGTGACCGGGCAAAGGCGGCCAGAGCGTCGTTGGTGATCTCGCCCTTGTGCCAGTCCTCGATGTCGTCCGGTGCCAAGGCGTCCCGCACTACCGCCGGCGTGATGGGCAGGTCGCGGCAGGCATCAGTCAGTGCTTCCAGCAGTCTCGAAGCCGTTTCCTCAGCATCCGCCGACGCAGAATCCGCACTATCCGCAGAATTGCCCGGCATGGCGGTTTTCTGCGCATTCTGCGGATTGTGCGCATGGGGCTCGCCCGCCGCTTCAGCGACACCCAAGGTTTCACGCCAGCTCATCGCCAGGCCCTCGCGATTTCCGGCCGTACTCGTACCGTGGGCGACGGTGGCCGGCCTGGGCCGTCTCGCGGCGGTTCGATCACTTCCACGTAGCCGCGCTCTTCCAGGGCATCCAGGGCGTCGCGCAGCTTGGAGACGCGGGGGAAGGTGCCGCGCAGGGCGTTGAAGGCTTCGCGCACGGTGAACCGCATCAGTCGCCCGCGTTCGATCCAGTCCCACACGAGACGGGCGGCGGCAATGGTGGGATCGGCTCCCATCATGTCCAGCGCGGCCAGGCTGTGACGGGTGATCAAGGCCATGATCTCCAGGGCGTCGTTCATCGTTTCCGTCGTGACGGCCGCTTCCCACGGCTTGCCGTGGGCATGTCTGATCCCGTGCAGCACACCAGCCAGTCGCGCGGCGGCGCCCGGTGCCTTACCCGCCCAGTCGGTGAAGTGCTCCAGTTCCCGGCCGGGCCGCATCTGCACTTCGATGGCCTTGGCGAAGTCGTACCATTCCGCATGGGCCTCCTGTGTCAGGCGCAGCAGGTGGGGGCGCTCGGTGCCGTGTTCGTCAGTCGCCGGCTCCCAATCCAGCATGGCGCGGATGCCGGCCGTGTAGGCATCGCGCACGCCCTCCGGCACCGGATCGGATTGCAGCGCACGAAAGCCCAGCGGCGACGGCGGCAGCAGGTAGAGAAAGCGGCCCAGCAGGCCACGGCCGCGAAATCCCGGCTTGGCCGCCAGTCCCCGCAGCACATCCGGCTGCGGGCTCAGGCCAATGCTCAGGCGCGGGCTGCGCAGGTAGACCGCCGGGCGTGAGCCCCGGTCCACCCGCTCCGGATCGCCGCTGTGCGCTTTCAGTACCAGGTCCAGATTGGGGATGCCGTTGGAATAGCGGCCTTGCAGCAGATCGAACACGCCGCCTTCCGACGACAGCCAGGCCATGCACTCGCCGTGCTCGGCCAGCAGACTGCCCAGCCGTTCCGGCGTCGCGTCCGAGGTCCAGATCTGTGGCTGCATCGGAATGTCCGGCAGATCGGCTTCCAGGTCGGCCGCTTCAGCCGCCAGTTCCTTGGCCTTGTTGGCGTCCTTCTCCCTGGCGGCCTTGCTGCGCGTCTCCTTGGCCCGCGCTTCCTGGGTCTTGCGCTCGCTGGTGATGCGCTTGATCTCCGGTTCCATGATCTCGGACTGATCCCGCTCCCACGCCACCAGCGGCGCGGTAGCGGCGGATTGCACGGCGCTCTTGCGATTGCCGGGCGGCAAAGCTACCACCGCCCACAGGTTGCAGGGCTCGAAGTAGCCGGGCTTCACCATCACCCGCAGGCGTCGCGCCGCTGCCGTGGCGCAGGTCACCAGAATCATCCCGGCGGCCAGCTCCGGCGGCGTCTCGGTATCGGCGGCCAGCGCCCGGGCATAGTCCCCGGCCCAGCCCGGCAGGTGCGCCAGATCGAGGCGGGGCAGGTTGGGCGCGTCCAATGGCACCAACGCCGGCCAGTCTTCCGGCGGCGGCGCGGCGGATTTCAGCAGGTCGGCGCTCATGCCCCACCTCCCGCCAACCACCGGGCCAGATCGTTGAAGTCGGTTAAACTCTCCGGTGCGTCCGCCGGCCACTGCGGCAGCGCCAGCAACGCATCGGATGCGATGGCGGCGGCCTTTGCCCTGGTGGCTCCCGGGTTGCCCGGTGTGCGCCGGTCATCGTCACCGGCGACCACGATTTCGGCGGACGGCCAGCGGCGGCGCGCCGCCACGGCGACGGGTTCCAGATTGCCCGCGTCGATGGCGGCCAGCACCAGAGCGGCAGGGTCGTCCTCCGCGAGCGTGCAGCCAGTCGCCCAGCCCTCGCAGATGATGACGCGCCGGGCCTGTTCCTCATCGCCAGCGACGGCAATGAAGCAACCGCGCTTGCGTCCTCCCGAGAGCAGTCGCTTGCGCCCGTCGGGTGTGATGAATTGCAGGCTGCTGATCGTGCCTTCGAAGCTCGTCACCGGCAGTATCAGGCACCCGTGATGAAGCCGGGCGTTATGCGGCGCGATGCCCTTCGCGACCAGATACGCATGGTGTCTCGGCGCGGCGGGCGCCGCGCCCCAGATCCTGCGTGCCCGATTTGCCGCCGCTGTATACCGGTCTAGCCGCGAGCGTTCGGCTTGCAATCTCGCCGCCCGGATTTGGCGCGACAGCGCGGCCTGTGCCTGCGGCGAGTCTGGCCAGCCCTGCCTGGAGAACCAGGTGCGCGAGAGCCCCGAGGACCAGTCGCCGAAGCAGCCACCCAGCCCGTCATCGAACAGCAGGCACCAGCCGGCCCGGTTACTCGGGCCTTTGCCGGCGCCAGGAAAGCGGTGCAGCGTGCCCGGCTCGATTGCGTCCGGCGGTTCCAGCCCCGTGGAGCGGATCGCGTCGCGGAATTGGAGGAGCGCATCAGTCATCGTGCGGCCCTCCCATGCGGTTGATCCGGTCCGCCAGCCCTAGGGGGAACCAGCCCCATACCGCCAGCGTCACGACGGCTGCTTTCACGCGGGAAGCGATGCCGGTAGAATTGCAGGTGCTTTCAGAAGTCTCAGGGGTCGCCTGGTGCCCGCCAGCGCGGCCCTTCTTGTTTGTAGTCATCGTTCCGCCCTCCCTTACCGTGCAGCCTGGCGGCTGGACTCGATCTGCTGCTTCAGCCAGTCATTCACTTCCGCCTCGATCCAGCCGACGGCACGGCCGCCGAGGGATACGGGCTTGGGAAAGCTGCCTTCCGCGATGCGCAGATAGATCGTGGAACGGGAAAGGCCGGTACGGGCCTTGACGGCGGGAAGTCGAAGGATTGTCGTAACCATGTTTGCGCCTCCTGGGGCGTTGTTGAACATGGTTACGAATTGTTATGTCACGACTTGCCGCTGCGAATGCACGGTGCATGGCAGCGGTTAGCCTCTGCTTTGCAACGGCTAGGCGATCATGGGTCGGGGGTGTTCCTAAGGGCCTTGCGGGCAGCGGAATAGGACATGTCCAGCGCCGCGCATTCTTCCTCGGCGCAACGGTCGCGGGACGTGTATTTGCCCGTCGCCCATATCTCGCGTATTCGCTTTTGTTTGTCGCGACTGCCACCGGGGCGGTCATGTCGCGCGTCAGCGGCTGCCTTGGCTTGCTGTGTGCGCCAGGCCGGCGAGCCTATTCCGGCTGACGGCGGCCGGTCATCACCATCCAGTTCTCGAAGCAACACATGCTTATCCGCTTTGAGCCCGCCCTCATCCAGGGTCAGCACACTGGCCAGTGGAATGAAATGGCCCGCTATCGAGAGGGTAAGCTTGTCATCGGCGACAAGCACAAGCTGGCCGGCATGCTTGCTTCCCTTGAATATCCCGATTTCCCACCGGCCCTCCGATGCGGTATCCGCGCCCGAGCGGTGGAGATCAAGCAATCGCGCGAGCGAATCGGCCATCGAGTCGCCGGAAACCTGCCATTGTTCGAGCCGATTGAGCGGGACGGACACGCGGTTGATGTCGCTGCGCTTGTCGCAGACGATGAAGGCGCCCGCCGCATGCGCCGCGCCAGTCAGCGTGTACACCGGCATGACGCATTCGCGCTCGCAGCCAGGGCAGACCGCGCTGACCGCGGGCTGCGCCCTTTTGATCACTCCTTGCGACTGCAAGGCGGTGACTGCTTCGGCCGGCCAGTCCGCCAGTTCATCGGCGCTGATGAGTACCGGCGCGCCGTGTGAAGCGGCGATCCGGTCGAGCAGTTCGGTAAGCACGGCCTGCGGTGTCATGCCTCAGAGGCTTCCTCGGCCTGTTCAGCCTCCGCCGGCTCCTTGGGCTCGATGCCGGAGGCTTCCAGCATCTCGCGCAGCTTGATGCCCACTTCGTCGTACTTGAGGGAACAGGAGTTCGGGTAGGTGAGGCGGATGGGCACCGTCCTCGGCGGCTTGTCCGGGTCGGTGACGACGGAGGCCGCGATCTCCACCTGGGTCACGTTGTACAGGTGCAACGGCAGGGACTTGCCGAGCCGGTCCAGCAGGTCATAGACGGCATCGGGATTGCGGGCGGTGTCCGCCTCCAGGGTGATGCGCTCGCCCTTCTTGGCCCGCGAGGACAGCCGCAGTTTGCGAACGACGACATCCTCGATGCCGCTGCCCACGTCATAGCTGAAATCGAATGCCCGCTTGCCAAGCAGGTCCAGGTCGTAGACCCGCTCGTCCTTCGGATCAGGCGGCAGTTCGTCCAGCTTCAGAATCGTGGTGGCGAACATGCCCTGCAACGGCTCCACCGCCTTGCGGGGGCCGCGAAAGTTCAGGTCCAGCGTGCCTTCCTTCTGCGAGTAGACGAAGATCACCTCGAAGGCCGGGTTGTGCGGCCGGCGGTCGAACTCGCCATCCACCCACTCGATGCTCTGCTGGGAATAGTCCTCCGGGTAGGCGAAGAAGTAATCCAACTCGCCCCGGCGGAAGGGCTCCACGATGCAGTTGTTGCCCCGGCCCTCGGTGCGGTGGAAGTAGTTGCGGATCTGGGCCGCCAGTTGCCGGATGCTGTCGTCGTCCACCGCCGCCGGCTTGTGCCCCATGTTCTTGCGCTTGCGCCAGTACGGCAGCGTGTCGGCGTGGTAGAAGCGGGTGGCGCCCTTCCAGCACTCGTGATGATCCAGGTAGGTGACCATGGCGCGGTGGTAATGGTTGGGCAGCGCCGAGAGGGTCTCGACGAACTCCGCCAGGGCCTCGGGCTCGACCTGCATCTGCCATTCCGCCTCGTCGATGATGGCCCGGAAGCCCTTCTCGCAGCTCAGCTCGAAGATGTCCTGGAACTCCGCATCCATGGGCTTGCGCTGGTCCTCGGGCAGCGCAAGCCAGGCCTCGAATAGCGCGTCCGGCTTGGTCTCCTTCAGGGCGGAGAAGTCCAGATCGCCGAACAGGCCTCGTTCCGTGAAATACCGCGCCAGCAGGGCGTTCGGGACCTGCCGGAAGAAGCTCGTGGTTGAGTAGTGTCGGGCCATGCCTCCCTCCCCAGCCGTTTTGCCGAAATCTCCTTGGATTATACGGGACAATGCAGTACATTACAGTACATTTGCAGCCACCCCGCTGAAGGACCCTGATGGCCACCACCAAGACCGCGACCGTAACCTTCCGCATTGATCCCGCCGTGAAGGAGGCGCTGCGTACTGCTGCCGCCCGCGAACACCGCTCCATTGCCAACATGGTGGAGGTGCTGATCCGGGACTATTGCGGGCGTAACGGTATTGCAATCCCCGAGAACAACGAACGGCCGGATACAAAAGACAACACATGACGATCACGGCCCACCACGCCAAGTACTATGCCTATGACCTGACGCGCCAGGCCCCACCCGGCGCGGCGGATCAGCTCTCCATGTCGCTGTTCGATGCCTCCGTGGACCTGAACCCCCATCAGATCGAGGCGGCCATGTTCGCCCTGCAGTCCCCCCTTTCCGAAGGGGTGGTGCTGGCGGACGAGGTGGGCCTGGGCAAGACCATCGAGGCGGGCATCGTGCTGTGCCAGCGGTGGGCGGAGCGCCGCCGGCGCCTCCTGGTGATTTGTCCGGCTGCGATACGCAAGCAGTGGGCCACCGAGTTGCAGGAGAAATTCAACCTGCCCGCTATGGTCATGGATTCCCGCGCTTACCGGCAATTCCAGCAACAGGGCCAACCACGGCCATTCGAGCAGCGGGCCGTGATCCTGGTCTCTTACCACTATGCGGCTCGTATGCAGGACGACCTGCGCATGGTGCCCTGGGACCTGGTGGTCATTGATGAAGCCCACAAGCTGCGCAATGCCTATCGGCCCAGCAACAAAGTGGGCCAAGCCATTCGATGGGCTACCGAAGGCCGCCGCAAACTGCTCCTGACCGCTACGCCGTTGCAGAACAGTCTGATGGAGCTGTACGGGCTGGCGAGCCTGATCGACGATCACATCTTCGGTGACCCCAACGCCTTCCGTTCCCAGTATGTCAATGCCGGTGGCGATCTGGCCGGGCTGCGCCATCGGCTGGCGGGCTTTTGCAAACGCACCTTGCGCCAGGAGGTGCTGGAGTATGTGCGCTACACCGAACGCCGGGCGCTGACCCAGCCCTTCCGGCCAACGGATGCCGAGCAAAGGCTCTACGACCGCATCTCCGAGTTTCTGCAGCGGGAAAACACCTACGCCATTCCGGACCGCCAGCGTCACCTGATTGTGCTGATTCTGCGCAAGCTGCTGGCCTCCAGCTCAAGTGCCATTGCCGGCACCCTGGAAAGCCTTCGCGACCGCCTGATTGACCTGCGCGACAGTGAGCAACTGGAGTTGGAGTGGAGCAGCCAACTGGTCGAAAGCGAGGAAATGGAAACGGAACTGCTTGACGAGTGGTTGTCGCCGGACGAGAACGGGGTGGCGGATGGGGAGGCTGAAGACAATCGCCCGGAACCGAAGAAGCTCCGCGATGAGATCAGCGAGATCGACAGCCTGGCCAAGGCTGCCCGCTCCATCGGCGTGGACGCCAAATCCCGCGCGCTGCTCACCGCACTCGATGTCGGCTTCCGGGAAATGGCCGGAATGGGCGCACGGGAAAAGGCGCTCATCTTCACCGAATCCCGCCGCACTCAGGACTACCTGAAAACCTATCTGGAGCAGAACGGTTATGCCGGCCAGGTGCTGCTGTTCAATGGCACCAATGCCGGCCCGGAAGCCAAGGCCATTTACGAGAACTGGGTCAGCAAAAACCAGGAAAGCGGCCGCGCCACTGGCTCCCGCGCCATCGATGCCCGGTTGGCGCTGGTAGAGCACTTCCGCGATAACGCCAAAATCATGATTGCCACGGAAGCAGCGGCAGAAGGCGTCAACCTGCAATTCTGCTCACTGGTGATCAATTACGACCTGCCCTGGAACCCCCAGCGAATCGAGCAGCGCATCGGCCGCTGTCACCGCTACGGGCAGCAGCACGACGTGATCGTGGTCAACTTCCTCAATGAGCGCAATGAGGCCGATCAGCGCGTACACGAGCTGTTGACGGAGAAGTTCAGCCTCTTCAACGGGCTATTTGGCGCGTCCGATGAAGTGCTCGGTCAACTCGAATCCGGTGTGGATTTTGAGAAGCGCATTCTCGCCATCTACCAGCAGTGCCGCACCTCGGACGAGATCGAAGCCGCTTTTCGCCAGCTCCAGGAAGAACTGGATGAACAGATCAAGGGCCGCATCGAGCAGACCCGCCAGACCCTGCTGGAGCATTTCGACGAAGATGTACACGCCCGATTGCGCCTGAGGCTGGAAGACGCCCAGGCCCAGCTCGATCGGATCGGCCAGCGTTTCTGGCAGGTCACCGGGCACATACTGGATGGTCGCGCCCACTTTGATGATGCCAGCCTGGCCTTCGATCTCCGCGAGCCGCCCGCAGCCGAGATCCGGCCCGGCCGCTACCACCTGATTTCCAAAACGCGCAGCGGCGAGCAGGGCGAATCGCCGGACTACGGTTACTACCTCTACCGCCTCTCCCATCCTCTGGGCGAGCACGTCATCGAATCCGCCAAACAGCAGCCGACGCCCACAGCGCATCTGCGCTTCAACATCACCGCCCATCCCGGGCGCATCGCCCTGGTGGAAGCCCTCAAGAGCAAATCCGGCTGGCTGACCCTGGCCCGGCTGACCATCGATTCCTTCGAGACCGAGGAGTACCTGCTGTTCTCCGGCATCGACGACGATGGCCGCTCGCTGGACAATGAGACCTGCGCCAAGCTGTTCAATGTCGCCGCAGAAAATCTCGGGCCGATGGACTTGCCCACCGAGGTGGAAAAGCGCCTTGGCGCTGAACTCGCCCAGCACCAGCGCGCCACCGCCAACCGTTCGCTGGAAGCTAACAACCAGCATTTCAACGCTGCCCGCGAGCGCCTTGAACAATGGGCGGAGGACAAGATGCTGGCGGCCGAGAAGTCGCTCAAGGACACCAAGGAACAGATCAAGGCCCTGCGCCGTCAGGCCCGCCAGGCGGAAACCCTGGAAGAACAGCACGACATCCAGGAGCGCCTGAAGCAACTGGAACAGCGCCAGCGCAAGCAGCGCCGCGACATCTTCAAGGTGGAAGACGAGATCGAAGAACAGCGCGACAGCCTCATCTCCGCGCTGGAAAAGCGGCTTGCCCGCGACCAGCGGAGCGAGCGCCTGTTTACGCTGCGCTGGTCCGTCGTATGACGGACAACAGCGGCAACCGGAATCAAGCAATCAACGAAAACATGACAAGGACTACCCGAGCATGAGCCAGAACCCTGCCTTCGACAAACTGATTCGCTTGCTCAAGGAACTGTTCCAGCTCGACCAGCCGGACCTGGACTTCGGGCTTTACCGCATCATGCACGCCCGCGCCGACGAGATCAGCCAGTTTCTCGATCAGGACCTGCTGCCCCAGGTGAAGGACGCTTTCAGCCAGTACAAGACGGCCGACAAGGCCGAGCTGGAGAAGGAGCTTCAAAAAGCCATCGAGCAGGCCAACGGCCTGGGCGTGGACCCGGAGACCACGGCCAAGGTGAAGGAGCTGCGCCAGAAGATCGCCGAGCAGGGTATGGATGTCACCGGCCTGGAGCAGGAAGTCTACGACCACCTCTACAAATTCTTCCGCCGCTACTACCACGAGGGCGACTTCCTCGCCAAGCGCGTCTACAAGCCCGGCGTCTACGCCATTCCCTATGAAGGCGAGGAAGTGAAGCTGCACTGGGCCAACAAGGACCAGTACTACATCAAGACCAGCGAATACCTGCGCGACTACGCCTTTACCCTGAAGCCCGGCGCTGATGACCCCATGCGCGTGCATTTCCGCCTGGTGGACGTCGCCGAGGGCGAGCACGGCAATGTCAAAGAAGCCGAGGGTAAGAACCGCGTGTTTGTCCTTGCCAGCGAAGACTTTATCGTCGAAGAGGACGACGAAAGCGGCAAGGAGCTGGTGATCCGCTTCGAGTACCGGCCGGCAACGATGGAGGACTGGAGCGAAGACGCCAAGGCCAACGCCACCGCTGCAGCAAAGAAGAAACCGCCCACCCAGAAAGACCTGCGTGACGACGCCGTGCGCCGCCTGCTGGCGGTGCAGGACGACAGCTTGAAGCCCTGGCTGGCGGAGCTGGCCAAGAACCATATCAAAGCCGATGGCGAGCAGGCCGACTACGGCCGCCTGGCGGCCCATCTCAACCGCTACACCGCCCGCAACACCTTCGACTACTTCATCCACAAGGACCTGGGCGGCTTCCTGCGCCGGGAGCTGGACTTCTACATCAAGAACGAAGTCATGCACCTGGACGACATCGAAAGCGAAACCGCCCCGCGCGTGGAGCAGTACCTGTCCAAGATCAAGGTGATTCGCCAGATTGCCGGCAAGATCATCGACTTCTTGGCGCAACTGGAGAATTTTCAGAAGAAGCTCTGGCTGAAGAAGAAATTTGTCACCGAGACATCGTATTGCATCCGCATCGGTTGTATCCCGGAGGAGTTCCATCCGGAGATTGCCGCCAACGAGGCCCAGCGCCAGGAGTGGGTTGAGCTACATGCCATTGATGAGTTGGAGGCGGATCTGGCGACGGTGGCTTACAGCGAGCCGTTGACGGTGGAGTTTCTGAAGGCGCATCCAACGTTGATGGTCGATACGCGGCATTTTGGTCATGGCTTTAGCCAGCGGTTGCTGGAAGCAATGGGTGGCATAGATGAACAGACTGATGGGGTTCTCTTTCATAGTGAGAACTTCCAAGCATTGGCAGCACAGCAATCAAGGTTTGCTGGGGCTGTCGAGTGCATTTACATCGACCCACCGTATAATACGGGCGATTCCGAAATTCCCTATAAGAATGCATACTTACATTCTTCCTGGTTAACGTTGATGGAGAATCGACTGGCCAAGTCGCGCGGATTGCTTGCGGATGATCCGGTGTTATTTGTAGCTATTGATGATTTCGAAATGGCCAATTTGGCCAACCTGGTCGATTCTGAACTTTCCGAATTCCGGAGAGAAATGATAATCGTGAATCACCACCCTCAGGGCGGAAAAGCTAAAACGCTGTCTCACACGCATGAATATATGCTGGCATGCGTTAAGCAAAATTCCGACCGAGGCTTTTCGGGAAGAGTAAGTAACGATGGCGTAGAAAGGCGTCCTTTCAAGAGGAGCGGAACAGCCGAAAGCAATTATAGGTACGGTCGCCCCAATAGCTTTTATGCAATTCTTGTCGACCCTGAATCGTTTGAAGTGATTGGTCTAGAAGAGCCGCCAAAAGGGGATGACTATCCGACGGGAAGAAATGATGCGGGTGCTCTTCGTGTGTATCCAATTGGTGTTAATGGTGAAGAGCGCGTTTGGCGAAGGTCTTACGAATCTTGTTTGTCATTGGTTGAGGGTAACAAGCTCGAATGCACGGATAGCTTTACAATCTACCAGCTTATTGAGTCTGGCGAGCGAAGAGCAGCACTGTTTTCAAACTGGATAGACCGGAGGTATAACGCTGGGACATTTGGAGCAAATTTGCTACAAGATATTATCGGATCTAGCAATATTTTTTCGTATCCGAAATCAATCCATACAGTCGGTGATGCGTTGTTTTCGGCAGGGCTAGATGAGCAGTCTGTCATACTAGATTATTTTGGTGGTTCTGGTACCACAGCGCACGCGGTCATAAACCTTAATCGTGAAGATGGCGGCCAGAGAAAGTTTATTTTGGTCGAAATGGGTGATTACTTTGACACGGTGCTGTTGCCACGCACCAAGAAGGTAACCTTTACTCCAGAGTGGAAATCAGGCAGGCCGAAGCGACTGGCAACAGAGGAAGAGACGGAGCGCAGCTCGCGCATTATAAAAGTGGTCCGCCTCGAATCCTACGAGGACGCCCTCAACAACCTGGAGCCGCGCCGCACTGAGACCCAGAGTGACCTGTTGGCCAGCCAGCAAGCCCAGGGCGCCGACGGCCTGCGCGAACAGTACCTGCTACGCTACTGGCTGGATGTGGAAACGCGGGGCAGCCAGTCGCTGCTCAATATCGACGCCTTTACCGACCCCACCGCCTACCGGCTCAAGGTAAAGCGCCCTGGTAGCGAGGAAACCCGCGAGGTCAATGTGGACCTGCTGGAGACCTTCAACTGGCTGATGGGCCTGACCGTGGAAACCATCGCCGCACCGCAGAGGGTGACCGCGCAGTTCAAGCGAGACGACGACCCTGACCTGCCCGAGGAAAACCCGCGCCGCCTGTTGCTCGACGGCCGCATCCGCGAAGCCGACGATGGCCCCTGGTGGTTCCGCACCGTCACCGGCACCGCGCCGGACGGCCGAAAAACCCTGGTGATCTGGCGCAAGCTTACCGGCGACCCCGAGCAGGACAACCTGGTGCTGGACGAATGGTTCAAGAAGCAGGGCTACTCCAGCAAGGACAGCGAATTCGACCTGATCTACGTCAACGGCGACAATAACCTGGAAAACCTGCGCCAGCCCGACGACACCTGGAAAGTCCGCCTCATCGAGGAAGACTTCCACCGGCTGATGTTTGAAGAGGCGGAGGCGTAAGCATGGCGGGACGCAAGCGTACGAAGAAGCCCCAGGCGCCCTTCGCCTACAAGCTGGTGCTGAACCAGTGGCTGTTCAGCCTGTTCGGGCTGCCGTCCACTGACGGCTTCTTTACCTGGAACGGCAAGCGGCTGCCGCTGCTGGAAGCCTTCAAACAGAAGTTTCAGTTGAGCGAAGACAGCGCCGGCGGGTTGGACGAGAACAACATCCACCGCTTCCACACGGCCCTGACCAACCAGACCGACCCGCTGCCCGAACTGCCGGCCGATCTATTGCTGGAGTATGACCAGAATATCGTCCGCCATACCCAGCGCTTAAACGAGCGCCGGCTGGCACGGGGCGAAGAAGCCATCGCCTGGAAGTACTTCCAGTACCTGTCGCTACTGTTCACCGAAATCTATCTGGACCGTTTTTTCTCCGATGCGGATGCCTTGCTGGCCTCAATCAACGAACAGATTGAGCGCTACAACACGGACAAGCCGGAACCGGATCAGGTCCCAAAGCTGGACCCGGAAGGCGATGTCACCGGGCAGCTGAACAAGCTGGCCTTCTGGAGTGCCACGGGTTCGGGCAAGACGCTGATCATGCACGCTAATATCCTGCAATATCAGCACTACCTGACCAAACATCGCCGCCGGGGCGATCTGAACCGCATCATACTGCTGACGCCCAATGAGGGTTTAAGCCATCAGCATCTGCTGGAATTCCAGGCTGCCGGAATCGAGGCCGAGTTGTTCGACAAGAACGGGCGCGGGCTGTTCGCCGGCCAGGCCGTTGAGATCATCGACATCAACAAGCTGCGCGACGAGATGGGCGATAAGACGGTCGCCGTTGATGCCTTCGAGAATAACAACCTCGTGCTCATCGACGAAGGACACCGGGGCGCCAGTTCCGGCGAGACCGGCACCTGGATGCGCTTTCGTAATGCCCTGTGCGAGCAGGGCTTTTCTTTCGAGTATTCGGCGACCTTCGGCCAGGCGGTCAAGGGCAGCTCGCAACTGACCGCCCAGTACGCGCGCTGCGTGCTGTTCGACTACTCCTACAAGTATTTCTACAGCGACGGATACGGCAAGGACTATCAGATTCTGAACCTGGACCCGCAGACCCAGGAAAACACCATGGAGGTGTACCTGGTGGCCTGCTTGCTGTCCTTCTTCCAGCAGTTGCGCCTGTATGGTGAACAGGCTGTGGCGTGCCGGCCCTTCAATATCGAGAAACCGCTGTGGATCTTCGTAGGAGGCCGCGTTACCGCATCGCTGTCGACCAAGGATGCCTCCGACATCGTTGAGATCCTGCGCTTTCTGGCGCGCTTTCTCGGTGATCGTGCCGGGAGCACGGCGCGCATCCGGCGGGTGCTGGAGGAAGGCTTGATCGCTGCCGATGGACGCAACCTGTTTGCCCGGCGTTTTGCCTACCTGAACGGTTTGAGGCTCTCGGCCGAGCAACTGTTCGAGGAAGTGCAGGCCAGCCTGTTCAATGCGGCAGGCGGTGGCGCCTTGCATGTGGAGAACCTGAAGGGTGTCCCGGGGGAAGTCGCTCTGCGTGTTGGCGACAACGACCCGTTCGGCGTGATCAATGTCGGCGATGACAGCAAGCTGTGCTCGCTCTGCGAGGATGAAGACGGGCTGCTGGTCGGTGATCGGGATTTCAAGGGCTCCCTGTTCCAGTCGATCAATGCCCCCGATTCGTCGGTCAATGTACTGATCGGCTCCAAGAAGTTCACGGAAGGCTGGAATAGTTGGCGCGTCAGCACCATGGGGCTGATGAATGTGGGCAGCACTGAAGGCTCGCAAATTATCCAGCTATTCGGTCGCGGGGTGCGCCTGAAGGGCTATGACCGCAGCTTGAAACGTAGTGCCAGGGTGAACCTGCCGGAAGATGTGGCGCGGCCAGCACACCTGCCGACACTGGAAACCCTGAATATCTTCGGCATCAAGGCCGACTACATGGCCCAGTTCCGGGAGTTTCTGGAAGAAGAAGGGCTGCCGTCGAATGAGGAGCGTATCGAGCTCCTGCTGCCCGTGATTCGTAATCTGGGGCAGAAGAAGCTCAAGACCATTCGCTTGAAGAAGACAATCAATGGGGTAAGTACCGAGTTCGGCGATGCATTCAAGAAGCTGGGGCCAGTGCCAACGCTGGCCCCGCCCGATCCCGCACAGGAGGCGGCCACCCGGTATCTGCAAACCAATCCGGTTGTGCTCAACTGGTATCCCAAGATTCAGGCGCTGCGCTCCAGTGGTGTCGGTGCCGTGGAGGAGGATCGCCAGCCGGATCAGGGTGCCCTGAGCAAGCGACACATCGCCTTTCTCGACCTGGATGCGCTGTATTTCGAGCTGCAACGCTTCAAAGCCGAGCGCGCTTGGCACAACTTGAATTTGCCACGGGATGTGTTGCCCGAACTGCTGGCCGACCAGAGCTGGTATCGGCTGCTAATCCCGGAATCCGAGCTGGCCTTCGATTCCTTCGAGAAGATTCACCTGTGGCAGGAGCTCGCCGAGGCGCTGCTCAAGAAGTACTGTGAACGCTACTACTCGTTCCGGAAAAAGGAATGGGAGCTGCCACACCTGGAGTATCGCTATCTGGATGCCAGCGATCCGAACTTCCCTCAGGTCAATGAGGATTTCCCGGAGGGATACCACCGCATCCTGGTGGAGGAGTCTCAGACCGAGATTGTCGCCAAGCTCAAGGAGCTCAAAGCGCAGATTGATGCGGGCACGCTGAAGCCCTGGCAGTTTGGCGGCCTTCAAGCCATTCCATTCGGTCGACACCTGTACGAGCCACTGTTGCACCTGGCGGGCTCCACCGTCGAGATCAGTCCCGTTCCCCTGAATCAGGGCGAGCGACGTTTCGTGGAAGACCTGAAGGACTACTGTGACTCGAAGCCTGCGTTACTGGAGGACAAGGAACTCTATCTGCTGCGTAACCTGAGTAAGGGCCGCGGCGTCGGCTTTTTCGAAGCGGGCAACTTCCACCCCGATTTTATCGTCTGGTTGATTGCTGATGGTCAGGAGTACATCTCGTTCGTCGATCCCAAAGGGATTCGCAACCTCGGTGCCCAGGACCCGAAAATCCAGTTCCACCAGACCATCAAGGAAATCGAAGAGCGGCTTGGCGATTCAACTGTGACGCTGAACAGTTTCGTGATTTCCAATACGCCAGCGCATGAGATGCGATTGCTTTGGGGGATGGACAAGGCGCAGATGGAAGCCTGGCATGTTCTTTTCCAGCAGGAGGACAAGGCCAGTTATATCGATGCGCTACTCGCCAAATCACTTGAGCCTGTCAAGTCTCCCGCGAAGGGATCCGTTTCCAAGTAACGTAAGAACGGCGTGCTTACGAAGAAAGCAGAAGGGGCGCGATCTCCACCGCGCCCCAGCGCCGATCGGGAACTCCCCATCCACTTGCCGGATATTCTGTTGCTGGAAGCGGTGATTTTCAAGATCGATTTGACGGCTTCGGACCGCCCGTCACGCCGCTTGCATGCTGCGCCGGCAAGCGCCGCTCCGGGCTGCGCCGTGCCAGCGTCGGGCCGCCAGACTGCCTCCGCAAGCTCCGGCAGACTGGCTCCGTGGCTTCGTTCGAGCTATGGCCCCTCCGTTACCGCCCGCGCTCCGCCACGGCGCCCTTCGCCCCGGTAAACGGGGCCAAGGGCTTGCGGCTCCGCAGCGGGCTACGCCGTGCCGGAATCGGGCACCGCCGGCTGCTTCGCAACCGGCTCTGCGGCTTCGGCCGGCCTGCGTTCCCTTCGTTGCCGCTTGCGCGGGGCCAATGGCAGGCTCGGCTGTCGCCCAGCCTGCCGCGCCCCCGCACGGCGCTGTGCTTTCCCGCCCCCAATTGTCAGCGGCTTCGGTAAAGGTTCGGTGCGGCCTGCCCAGCCAGGGTCGGTGGTCGGCAATGGAACATAATGCTCGAAATTATGCGCAACACTCCGCTTCGCTCCGTGTAGTCCGGCTTGCGCCCGCATAATTTGCATTATGTGTCAATTGCCTCCGCTTGTTTATTCCCCCGCCCGCCCGGCGGGTCGCTGCGCGTGGGGCTTCAGCCGCTGCGCGGCTTCCGCTCCCCATGCTCGCGCCCCGCTTCCCGTCTGCCCCGGAGGGGCTCCCTGAAAGCGGTCAAGCGCTGCGGTTCTCGTGGAGGGGGATCACCTTCCCGCCGGCCTTCAGCTTGTCGAGGTAGTCCGCCCATGCCTGCATCATCTTGCGGCGCTCGGACAGGTGCGCGGTGCGGTTGTAGGCGCGCCCGTTCGGGTCGCGCACGGCGTGGGCAAGCTGGTGTTCGATGTAGTCGGGCCGAAAACCCAGCACTTCATCCAGGATGGTGCGTGCCATGGCCCGGAAGCCGTGGCCGCTCATTTCGTCCTTGCCGATTCCCATGCGGCGCATGGCGGCCAGCACGGCGTTGTCGCTCATGGGGCGGCTTGCACTCCGGGCGCTGGGGAAAACGTAGCGTCCGCGTCCGGTCAGCGGTTGCAGTTCGCGCAGGATGGCCACGGCCTGGCGCGACAGGGGCACGATATGCGGGGTATTGGTCTTGGTGACGGTGTAGCGCCATTCGGCGGCGTCCAGGTCGATGTCCGCCCACTCGGCCTTGCGCAGCTCGCCGGGGCGCACGAAAACCAGCGGCGCCAGGCGCAGGGCGCAGCGCACCGGGAGGGTGCCTTCGTAGCCGTCGATGGCCCGCAGCACGGCGGCGATTTGGTCCGGCTCAGTAACGGCGGCGAAATGCCGGCTTTTGACCGGCGGCAGGGCGCCGCGCAGATCGCCGGAGGGGTCGCGCTCCGCGCGGCCGGTGGCGACGGCATAGCGGAAGACCTGGCCGCAGCAGCCGAGCACGCGATGGGCGGTTTCCAGCGCGCCCCGTTCCTCGATGCGCCGGATGACTTGCAGGAGCTGCGGGGCGGTGATGTCGGCGACGGGTTTGCCGCCGAGCCAGGGGAACACGTTGAGCTCCAGCCGGCGGATGATGGTCTCGGCGTGCTTGTCGGTCCATGAGGGCAGGTGCTTGGCGTGCCATTCCCGCGCCACCACCTCGAAGCTGTTCGCTACCCGGTCTTCCTTCGCTGCCTTCTGCGCCTGCCGGTGCTCGCTGGGGTCGATGTCGTTGGCCAGCAGCTTGCGCGCCTCGTCGCGGCGCTCGCGGGCGTCCTTCAGGGAAACATCGGGGTAGACGCCAAGCGACAGCCGCTTCTCCTTGCCCCCGTAGCGGTACTTCAGCCGCCACCATTTGCCCCCGCTTGGGGCGACTTCCAGATACAGCCCGCCACCGTCGAACAGCTTGCGGGCCTTGTCGGCGGGTTTGGCATTACGGATGGCGGTGTCGGTCAGCGGCATGGGGGCAACTCCCTGCGGGGGCAACTCACTTGCCCCGAATGTTGCCCCCAGTTGCCCCCGGATGTCAACGAATCCTGTTGCCCCTTGCTGGACGACAGGGCAAAGAAAAAGCCCGCTTTTACGCGGGCTTGAGGACTTCGTTGGATGGTGCTGGATGTTGAATTGGTGGAGGCGGGGGGGATCGAACCCCCGTCCGCCAGCAATCCGCCTGTAGATCTACATGCTTAGTCGTGTCTATTGATTTAAGTGGCTGCGGCCCGACAGACAGGGCGCAGTCACCGAGTCCCTAAAGGTTTTAACAGCGCCATCCGGGACGGACTTTGCTGCGAGCCTGTGTAGCGATGCTCGCCTCACTTCCCCACAGGCTGGGTCGTTTGGCGATAAGCAGGGTTTAAGCTGCTAGTGCGTAAGTATCGTCGTTTGCGATTACTTTAATGTGCCACAAGGTATTTACGAGCATTGCGACGCTACTCGACATGCACCACAGGTTTCTTTACCGGCGTCGAATCCATGTCGCCCCCTGTTGCGGTCATTGTAGGAGATGGGGACGCGGAAGTCGAAGACAAGAGGGTGGTGTTTTTCGCTATAACAGTGCTTTACAAATATTGTCCGACAATCAAACCGGCTGATATGGGTTTGTCACATTGAGGGTGCATCATCGGGGCTGTGTCGCAGTGGATGCGACCGCAATGAGCCATTCATTGAGGAGTGGAAACGATGAAGACGATCAACCATCTTTGGGCGCCGGTGGCGGCGCACCCGCTGCTGGCCCGGACCCTGCAACTGGTGCTGACTCTGGCCCTGTACGCCGGCGGTGCTTACGCGGTCGCTCTGGTGAGCGGCGACGCGCGCATCCCGCTGGTGCTGTACGCGGTGTACTTCCTGCCCGCGGTGCTGCGGTCCTGGTTGCAGTTCTACTGGCGCCTGCGTGATGACGTGAAGTCGCTGGGCGGACACCGCGGCAAGACCAACAAGGCGCTCTAGGGCGCCTCGAACGGACGCTTCCGCCGGCTCAGCGCTGGCGGAGGATGCGCTGTTTCTGCCGTTTCCAGTCGCGCTCGCGTTCGGTGGCGCGCTTGTCGAACTTCTGTTTGCCCTTGGCCAGGGCGATGTCCAGTTTCACCAGGCCGCGCTTCCAGTGCAGGTTCACCGGCACGCAGGTGAAGCCGTCCTTTTGCACGCCACTGAACAGCCGCGCCAGCTCCTTGCGGTGCAGCAGCAGCTTGCGGGTGCGCTGGGGGTCCGGCACGGAGTGGGTGCTGGCGGTGGGCAGGGGCTCTATCCGGGCGCCGAACAGGAACGCCTCGCCCTCCTTGAGCATCACGTAGGATTCGGTCAGGTTGCCCTTGCCCTCACGCAGCGCCTTCACCTCCCAGCCTTGCAACGACAGGCCGGCCTCGAAGAATTGTTCCAGGTGATAGTCGAAGCGCGCTTTGCGGTTTTGCGCAATGGCGTTCGGAGACGATTGTTTTTTCGGTTTGCCCATGGGGCGGCGATTATAGAGAGTGGCCGCGGCCCTGGCGAGGGCCGTGGCACTTGTTTCTGCGCCCGGGCGGGTAAGCGGTTACGTACCCGCGCTTGAGCGGCCTGGCGAAAATCAAGACAATGGCCCGATTGCGTCGAGGGGTAAGTTGCCGATGAAGAAGGAATACAAGCCGGTCCACGGTATGTGGACCAGCCGGTGGGTCTTTATTCTCGCCGCCACGGGCTCCGCCGTGGGATTGGGTAATATCTGGCGGTTTCCCTACATCACCGGGGAGTACGGCGGTGGCGCCTTCGTGGTGCTTTATCTGCTCTGCATCGCCCTGATGGGGATTCCGATCATGGTGGCGGAAGTGATGCTCGGCCGCCGTGGCGGCCTGAGCCCGATCCACACCATGTCGAAGCTGGCGGAGCAGAGCAAGGTGACGCGCCGCTGGGCGGGCATCGGTTACCTGGGCGCGTTGTCGGGCTTTTTGATCCTGTCTTTCTATTCCGCGGTGGCCAGCTGGGCGCTGATCTATGTCTGGGAAGCGGCCCAGGGCGTGTTCCAGGGCATCACGGCGGTGCAGTCCAAGGCGCACTACGAGGACATGCTGGCCAATCCCTGGCTGCTGCTGGGCTCACACACCCTGTTCATGGTGATCACCATGGGCGTGGTGGCGCTGGGCGTGAAACAGGGCCTGGAGCGCGCCGTGCGCGTGCTGATGCCGGTGCTGTTCGCGCTGCTGGTGGTGCTGATCGGCTATGCCTCCACCACGCCGGGTTTCGCCGAAGGCGTGGGTTTCCTGTTCGCGTTCGATTTCTCCAAGCTGTCCGGCGAGGCGGTGATCGTGGCGCTGGGCCAGGCGTTTTTCACCTTGAGCCTGGGGATGGGCGCGATCATGGCCTACGGCGCTTACATGCCCCGCGAGATCAAGGACAAGAGCGGCCGTTCTCGGCCGGTGTCCATTGTCTCCTCGGTGGTCACCATCGCCGTGCTGGACACCCTGGTGGCGCTGGGCGCCGGCCTGGCCATGTTCCCGCTGCTGTTCACCGGCGGTCTGGAAGTCGGCCAGGGGCCGGGCATGATGTTCGTGACCCTGCCGCTGGCGTTCGGGCAGATGCCCGGCGGGCTGCTGTTCGGCACCCTGTTCTTCGTGCTGGTGGTGTGCGCGGCCTGGAGCTCCTCGATTTCCCTGGGCGAGCCGATGGCCGCCTGGCTGGTGGAGCGCGGTCTGGGGCGCGGCACGGCGGCGCTGGCGGTGGGTCTGGCGGCCTGGCTGCTGGGCGTCGGTTCGGTGCTTTCCTTCAACGTCTGGAAGGAGCATGAATTCCTGGTCGGCACCTTCTTCGACAATATCGAGTTCCTGTCCACCAGCGTCATGCTGCCGCTGGGCGGGCTGTTGATCGCCATCTTCGCCGGCTGGGTGATGAAGGAGACCCATGCCCGTAAAGAGCTGGCGATGAAGAGCTTCCCGCTCTATCTGATCTGGCGGGCGCTGGTGCGGGTGGTATCGCCGACGGCGGTGATCGCCCTGTTTATCTACTCCCTCTGGTCGGTGCTGGCGGCGGACGACGGCAGCGCCGAGGCCGGCGCTGACGGCGACCCGGTGGAACAAACCGCGCCCGCTGACCAGGAGACACGCTGATGGCCACGGATCGGCTGCATGTGGAGGTGGTCTACGCGCTGCCCGAGAAGCAGCGGCTGATCGCGCTGGACGTGCCCGCCGGGACCACCATGCTGGAGGCGGCCCGTGAGTCGGGCATCGCCGAGCATTTCGAGGGGCTGGATCTGGAGCGGGCCGCCATGGGCGTGTTCGGCAAGGCGGAGCCGGCGCCGGCGCAGCGGGTGCTGATGGACGGTGAGCGTGTGGAAATCTACCGGCCGCTGAAGATCGACCCCAAGGCGGCGCGCAAGGCCCGCGCGCAGCGGGCCGGCAAGGACTAGCTGCGCGGGATCGGTACCGAGGTGGCGTCCGGGGTGGTCTGGGTGCCCGGGTCCGGGGCCGGATCGTTGAGCGGCTCCGGGTCGACCACGTTGTCTTCCTTGCGGTCGCGGGCGCGCTGCTCCAGCTCCCGGTCGCGCCGGCCGGAGGTGCGCTCACGCACGTTTTCCACCGGCTCGCCGTCGTAGTGGCTGTACTGGCCCTCTTCGAAGAACACCACGATCTGCTGTTCCACGGTTTCCGCGTTACCGGTCTGGTAATGCAGCAAATAGAACCAGGTGTCCGGCGTGAACGGGTCGGTCAGCGTTGGCGGACCGAGCACGAAACGCACCTGTTCCGGCGTCATTCCCGGCTCCAGGTCGGCGAGCATCTCCCCGGTAACCACGTTACCCTGAGGAATATCAATACGATATACCCCCGGGAAGCGCAGGGAACTGCAACCGGCCAGCAGGACGGTCAATAACAGCGATAGTGCAATGAACCTTGGCATGGTGTTTCGACTTGGCATAATGTTCGGGCGATAATACAGACTTGGCAACAGGGGACAAGGTTCCCGAGAGAACCGGACATCCTCCACGGCGGCATACGGAGCAAAGACATTGGATAATCAGGATCTTAGAAAAGCGGGTCTGAAGGTGACCCTGCCGCGGATGAAAATTCTGCAGCAGCTGGAATCCTCCGAAGAACGCCATCTCAGCGCCGAGGACATCTACAAGGCTTTAATGGATACCGGCGAGGACGTGGGCCTGGCCACGGTTTACCGGGTGCTGACCCAGTTCGAGCAGGCCGGCATCGTGCTGCGCCACAATTTCGAGGGCGGCTCCGCCGTGTTCGAGCTGGCCGATGAAGAGCACCACGACCATATGGTGTGCATGGAGACCGGCGAAGTGGTGGAGTTCATGGACGAAGAGATCGAGAACCGCCAGCACATGATCGCCGAGAAGCACGGCTACGAAATCGTCGATCATTCCCTGGTTCTCTACGTCAAACCGAAGGGCAAAAAGCGCTGAAAGAGGCGCCGGGCCCCCTCTCTAGGCCACCCGCTGACCCTTGTCCAGCATCTCGCGGGCATGGGTGAGGGTGGACTCCGTAATCTCAACGCCGCCCAGCATGCGGGCCACTTCCTCCACCCTGGCCCCGGTATCCAGGCTCTGGATGCGGGTGTGGGTGGTGTCCTTGCCCTGAATCTTGTGCACCTGCCAGTGCTGGTGCCCCTGGGCGGCGACCTGCGGCTGGTGAGTGATGCACAGCACCTGGGCGTGCTCGCCCAGTTCGCGCAGCAGGCGGCCGACGATCTCCGCCACGCCACCGCCGACGCCCACGTCCACCTCGTCGAAGACCAGGCTGGGCACGGTCAGGTTGCGCGCGCAGATCACCTGAATCGCCAGGCTCACCCGCGACAACTCGCCGCCGGAGGCCACCTTGGCCAGGGCCCGTAGCGGCTGCCCCGGGTTGGCGGAAAAGCGGAACTCCACCTCTTCCAGGCCGTCCGGCCCGGGTTTGCTCTCTTCCAGCACGGTTTCCAGGCGCGCCGCCTTCATGCCCAGCGCCTTGAGCTGTTTCTGGATTTGCTGGGTCAGGCGGGTGCCGGCCTCCCGGCGGCGCCGGCCCAGGGCGCGGGCGCTTTCCATATAGGTTTCGCGGGCCGTCTGCTCGGCGGCGGCGAGCGCTTCCAGATGCTCGTCGAAATGCTCCAGGGTGTTCGCTTCCTCGGCCAGCTTGCGGTGGTGCTCAATCAGTTCCTCGGGGCGCAGGCGGTGTTTGCGCGCCAGCGTGTAGGTCTGGTCGAGCCGTTCTTCCACCTGGCTGAGACGCTGCGGGTCCAGATCCAGCTTTTCCAGATAATGGCGCAGGTCGTCGGCGGCGGCCTCCACCTGCAGGCGGGCGGATTCCACCGTGTCGAAAACCGTGGCCAGGGCGTCGTCGCTGCGGCGCGCCTCCTCCACCCAGTGGCTGACCTGGCCGAGCTGATCGTTGCAGGTGCCTTCGTCGCCGTCGTAAAGGGCGGTGACCGCCTGCTGGCAGAGCCGTATCAGCGCTTCCGCGTTGCCCAGGCGCTGCTGCTCCTGTTCCAGTTCCGGCAGCTCCCCTTCGCTGAGCGCCAGGGCGTCCAGCTCCTCGAGCTGAAAACGCAGCAGTTCCTGCCGCTCGGTTTGCTCGCGGGCGCCGGCCAGTGCCTGGTCGTGGGCGCGGCGGGCCTTCTGCCAGGCGCGCCAGTGATCGCGCACCTGCTCCGCCTGGGCGCCGGCCTCGGCGAAGTTGTCCAGCAACTGGCGGTGGGTTTCCTTGCGCAGCAGCGCCTGGTGCTCATGCTGGCTGTGGATGCTGATCAGCATCTCGCCGAGCTCCCGGACCTCGGTGAGCGGCGTGGGGGTGCCGTTGATGTAGGCTCTGGAGCGCCCGTCCGCCCGCACCGTGCGGCGCAGCAGGCATTCGTTGCCGTTGTCCAGTTCGCGCTCGCCCAGCCAGGCCCGGGCCGCCGGGTTGTCGGCCACATCGAAGGTGGTGAGCACTTCCGCGCGGTCGCAGCCGGGGCGCACCACGGCGCTGTCGGCCCGTTCACCCAGGGTCAACGACAGAGCGTCGATGATCACCGACTTGCCGGCGCCGGTCTCGCCGCTGATCACGGTAAGGCCGGGCTCGGGCTCCAGCTCGAGCTGGTCGACGGTGGCGAAGTGGCGAACACTGAGGTGCGTGAACATGGACTGTCCTTTTGGCCAGTAGTGAGTCGATATTAGGCGATTCCGGCGGCCAGTGTAAGCCCCGTTTCTGGACGACGGTGTGTCGGTGTGCGGAGAATGGCCCTTCCGTGGTTATACTGAGGCTTCATCACGGGTAATAGAAGTATGGCCAAGTTGGAATTGAACGAACGCAAACAACGGTTGCTGATGGCGCTGGTGGAGCGCCACATCCGCCACGGCCAGCCGGTGGGCTCCAAGACCCTGGCCACCGGCAGCGGCCTGGCGGTCAGCCCGGCCACCATCCGTAACCTGATGGCGGAACTGGAAGACATGGGGTTGCTGGCCAGCCCCCATACCTCCGCCGGCCGGGTGCCCACCGAACGCGGCTACCGGCTTTACGTGGACACCCTGTTGGCGTCCAGCACCATGGAGCGCCCGGATAACGCCCGCCTGCGCGACGAGCTGCGCCAGATGCTGGCACCGGACCAGTCGCCCGAGGCGCTGGTCTCCCAGGCCTCGCGCAGCCTGGCGGAACTGACCCGCATGGCGGGCCTGGTGGCGGTGCCGCGCCGTGACGTGACCACCCTGCGGCAGGTGGAGTTTCTGCCCCTTTCCGGCCAGCGGGTGCTGGTGGTGCTGGTGGTCAACCGCTCCGAGGTGCAGAACCGCATTATCCAGACCAGCCGGGACTACACCGAGGTGGAGCTGCGCCAGGCCGCCAACTACATCAACAAGACCTACGCCGGCTGCGACCTGGACAATATCTGCGAGGGGCTGCTGAGCACCATGGACGCGGACCGCGCGCAGATGGACGTGCTCATGCAGGCGACCATGGACATCGCCGGCAAGGCGCTGCGCCAGGACCGCAAGGACTCCGATTACGTGGTGTCCGGGGAATCCAATCTGCTGGAAGGCGGCCAGATGGACAGCATCGAGAAGGTCCGCGATCTGTTCGACGCCTTCAACCGCAAGCGCGACATCCTGCATTTGCTGGAACGCAGCATGAAAGCGGACGGCGTGCAGATCTTCATCGGCCGCGAGTCCGGCTACCAGCCGTTCGAGGAGTACTCCCTGGTCTCCGCCCCCTACAAGGTCGACAACGGCCCGGTGGGCGTCCTGGCGGTGGTCGGCCCCACCCGCATGGACTACGAGAAGGTGATTCCCACCGTGGACATCACCGCCCGCATCCTCTCCGCCGCGCTTACCCAACTCTGAGAACAGTTAAGAGTTAACAGTGAACAGTTAATAGCGAAAACCCCGCGGGCCGCCGGCTGCGGGCCTCTCGGAGGGCCGAGTGCCCTCGAAAAGCCGGCGCGGGCACGGCCTTTACGAGGCACCACGCTCGCCCGCGCACTATTAACTATTCACTGTTAACTGTTCACCGCCTCCCCTTCTTCCCTTGAATCCGGCGCTGCCGTTCCCATATCTTTGCCCGCTTTCCCAGAATTCGGGACGTGTGGAGTGGATATGAGCGAACAGGACAAGCAACAACAGAACGAACAACAGGCTGAGGCCCGGGACGAGCAGGTTGCCCGCGAGGAGCACCAGGACGCGCCCGAGGCGGAGCCCGTGGCCGGGGACGTGGAGTCCGCGGCGGAGCAGGCTTCGGAGCCGGAACAGCCGTCCGTGGAGGAAGAGCTGGTGCAAACGCAGGAACGGCTCGCCAAGGTGGAGAAGGCGCTGGCCGAGGCCGATATCCGGGCCCAGGCCGAGATGCAGAACGTGCGCCGCCGCGCCGAGCGGGACGTGGAAAGCGCCCACAAGTTCGCGCTGGAAAAGTTCGCCGGTGACATCCTCACCGTGGCGGACAGCCTGGAACGGGGTCTGGCGACCCTGGACCCGCAGGACGAAGCGCTGAAGCCGGCCCGTGAAGGGCTGGAGCTCACCCTGAAGGTGCTGCTCGATGTGTTCGCCAAGTACAACCTGGAACAGATCGACCCGCAGGGCGAGCCGTTCAATCCGGAGCACCACGAAGCCATGACCATGATTCCGGCCCCCGATGTGGAGCCCAACTCCGTGGTCGAGGTGTTGGAAAAAGGCTACCAACTCAACGGCCGTCTGATCCGTCCGGCCCGGGTGGTGGTCAGCAAGGCCTGAGAGCGCCTGCCAAGGGCTCTTGAAAAGAACACGCCAGCCGCCATATAGCTGGCAAGTCAAACAGTTTCAGCCGTCCGGGCGGTCATTCGAGGCCCGGACCGTGTGAAGGAGAAGGAATCGTTATGGGTAAGATTATCGGTATTGACCTGGGTACCACCAACAGCTGTGTCGCTGTTATGGAAGGGGACAAAACCAAGGTTATCGAGAACGCCGAGGGCGCGCGCACGACGCCGTCCATCATCGCCTACACCGAGGACAACGAAGTCCTCGTCGGCCAGGCGGCCAAGCGTCAGGCGGTCACCAACCCGACCAACACCCTGTACGCGGTGAAGCGTCTGATCGGCCGTCGTTTCGAGGACGAAGTGGTCCAGAAGGACATCAAAATGGTGCCCTACACGATCACCAAGGCCGACAACGGCGACGCCTGGGTGGAAGTGAAAGGCGAGAAGATGGCGCCGCCGCAGATCTCCGCGCAGGTCCTCAAGAAAATGAAGAAGACCGCGGAAGACTATCTCGGTGAAGAAGTCACCGAGGCGGTGATCACCGTGCCGGCCTACTTCAACGATTCCCAGCGCCAGGCCACCAAGGACGCCGGCCGCATCGCCGGTCTCGAGGTCAAGCGCATCATCAACGAGCCCACCGCCGCGGCCCTGGCCTATGGCCTGGACAAGAAAGGCGGTGATCGCACCATCGCGGTCTACGACCTGGGTGGCGGTACCTTCGATATCTCCATCATCGAAATCGCCGAAGTGGACGGTGAGCACCAGTTCGAAGTGCTGGCCACCAACGGCGACACCTTCCTGGGTGGCGAGGACTTCGACCTGGCGATCATTAATTACCTGGCCGACCAGTTCAAGAAGGACTCCGGCATCGACCTGGGCGGCGACGCCCTGGCCATGCAGCGTCTGAAGGAAGCGGCCGAGAAAGCCAAGATCGAGCTGTCCTCCGCCGAGCAGACCGAGGTCAACCTGCCGTACATCACCGCTGACCAGAGCGGTCCCAAGCACCTGGTGGTGAAGCTGACCCGGGCCAAGCTGGAATCCCTGGTCGAGCAGCTGGTGACCCGCTCCCTGGAGCCGTGCAAGACCGCGATCAAGGATGCCGGTGTGAAAACCTCCGACATCACCGACGTGATCCTGGTGGGCGGTCAGACCCGCATGCCCATGGTGCAGAAGAAGGTGGCTGAATTCTTCGGTAAGGACGCCCGCAAGGACGTCAACCCGGACGAAGCCGTGGCCATCGGCGCCGCCATCCAGGGCGCGGTACTGGCCGGCGACGTCAAGGACGTGCTGCTGCTGGACGTGACCCCGCTGACCCTGGGTATCGAAACCATGGGTGGCGTGATGACGCCGCTGATCGAGAAGAACACCACCATCCCGACCAACGCGTCGCAGGTGTTCTCCACCGCCGACGACAACCAGACCGCGGTGACCGTGCACGTGCTGCAGGGCGAGCGTAAGCAGGCCAACCAGAACAAGTCCCTGGGCCAGTTCAACCTGGAAGACATTCCGCCGGCACCGCGCGGCGTGCCGCAGATCGAAGTGACCTTCGACATTGACGCCAACGGCATCCTGCACGTGGGCGCCAAGGACAAGGCCACCGGCAAGGAACAGACCATTCAGATCAAGGCGTCTTCCGGCCTGTCCGACGACGAAGTGGATCAGATGGTCAAGGACGCCGAGGCCCACGCCGACGAGGACAAGAAGTTCGAGGAGCTGGTGCAGGCGCGTAACCAGGGCGACCACCTGGTGCACGCCACCCGCAAGACCCTCGAGGAAGCCGGCGATAAGGCCTCCGAAGAGGAAAAAGAGGCCATCAACAAGGCCATCGGCGAGCTCGAGGAAGCGCTCAAAGGCAGTGACAAGGACGACATCGACGCCAAGACCAAGGCGCTCACCGAAGCGTCCGGCAACCTGGCTCAGAAGATGTACGCCGAAGCGCAGCAAGCCGAAGGCGGTGAGGCCGGCGCCGGCGAGCAGCAGAAGTCCGGCGATGATGTGGTCGACGCTGAGTTCGAGGAAGTGGACGACGATAAGAAGAAGTGAGGGCGTCGGACGCCAGGCGTCCGATGTCGGACCAGCAGCGCCGGGCCCCAGGGTCCGGCGTCTTAGCTTAAAGTCGACGTTGAATAAAGCGGACCCATTATGTCCAAACGAGATTATTACGAAGTGCTGGGGGCCTCCAAGGACGCCAGCCAGCAGGATCTGAAAAAAGCCTACCGCCGCCTGGCAATGAAATACCATCCGGACCGCAACCCGGATGACCAGGAAGCGGTGGCCAAGTTCAAGGAGGCCAAAGAGGCCTACGAAGTGCTCTCCGACGAGCAGAAGCGGGCCGCCTACGACCAGTTCGGCCACGCCGGCGTCAACGGCCAGGCCGGTGGCGGCGCCGGGGCCGGTGGCTTCGGCGGTGGCGGCTTCGGCGATATTTTCGGAGACATCTTCGGCGATATCTTCGGCGGCGGTGGGGGCCGTCGCGGTCCGGCCCGCGGCGCGGACCTGCGCTACACCCTGGAGCTGAGCCTGGAGCAGGCGGTGCACGGCTGCGAGGAAAAGATCCGCGTGCCCAGCTGGGACCCCTGCGAGGTCTGTGACGGCTCCGGCGCCAAGGCCGGCGAGCAGCCGGTGACCTGCCCGACCTGCGCGGGCATGGGTCAGGTGCGCATGCAGCAGGGCTTCTTCACGGTCCAGCAAGCCTGCCCCACCTGCCACGGCGAAGGTCGCGTGATCGAAAACCCCTGCGACCACTGCGGCGGCCAGGGCCGGGTGCAGAGCACCAAGACCCTGTCGGTGAAGATCCCCGCCGGTGTCGATACCGGCGACCGTATCCGTCTGGCCGGCAAAGGCGAGGCGGGCATGCAGGGCGCGCCGCCCGGGGATCTGTACGTGCAGGTGGCGGTGCGGCCGCACAATATCTTCACCCGCGAGGGCGAAAACCTGCATGTGGAAGTGCCGGTCAGCTTCGTCGACGCGAGCCTGGGCGGCGAGCTGGAAGTGCCCACGCTCAACGGCCAGGTGAAATTGAAGGTGCCGCCGGAAACGCAGACCGGCAAGCTGTTCCGCCTGCGCGGCAAGGGCGTGACCCCGGTACGCGGCGGCCCGCCCGGCGACCTGCTGTGCAAAGTGGTGGTGGAGACTCCGGTCAAGCTGTCCAGCGAGCAGAAGGATCTGCTGCGCCAGTTCCAGGACTCCATGGATAAGGGCGGCGAACGGCACAACCCCCGCCGCACCAGCTGGTTCGAGGGCGTGAAGCGCTTCTTTGAAGGCCTCTGAGGCGCTACCTTGTGATGAAACTGAACAGCGGGCAAACGTGATGAAAGTAGGCATTATCGGCGCCGCCGGGCGCATGGGCCGGATCCTGATGGAGGCCACCCTGGCCAACCCCGACACCGAGCTGGCGGCGGCCGTGGACGTGCCCGGCTCCAGCCTGATCGGCGTCGACGCCGGTGAGCTGATGGGGCAGGGGCGCCTGGGCGTGACCCTGGCGGACAATCTGGAACAGGTCGCCGGCGACGCCGACGTGTTCATTGATTTCACCGTCCCCGAGGCCACCGCGCGCAACGTGGAAATCTGCCGCGCCGCCGGTACCCGGCTGGTGATCGGCACCACCGGGCTTAGCGCGGACCAGCAAGCGGCCCTGCGCGACGCCGCCGAGGAGGTCGCGATCTGTTTCGCGCCCAATTACTCGATCGGCGTGAATCTGTGCTTCAAGCTGCTGGAAACCGCCGCCCGGGTGCTCGGCGACGAGGTGGACATCGAGGTGATCGAGGCCCACCACCGTCATAAGATCGATGCGCCCTCGGGCACCGCCCTGCGCATGGGCGAGGTGGTGGCGCAGACGCTGGGCCGCGACCTGGACCAGTGCGCGGTCTACGGCCGCGAAGGCCGCACCGGCGAACGCGACCGCCAGACCATCGGTTTCGAGACCATCCGCGCCGGTGACATCGTCGGCGAGCACACGGTGCTGTTCGCCGCCGACGGCGAACGGGTGGAAATCACCCATAAGGCGTCCAGCCGCATGTCGTTCGCGCGCGGCGCCGTGCGGGCCGCGGTATGGCTGTCCGAACAGCCCAAAGGCCTGTTCGATATGCAGGATGTGCTGGGCCTGGCCGGCGAAAGTGCCGGTTGGGGCAAACGTTAGGGCAGTCTCGGCGTGACAGCGTGCTGTGAACGTCCTAAAATACGGCCCTGCCCAAGATGGGCGAGCGGGCGGCCGAGTGAAGATGTGTATTTCCTGAAAAGCGAGGTGGAGCAATCCATCTCGCTTTTTTGCGAACCCTGCCAAACGGTTGCGGTAATGCACGGCCCCCGCCACCGATCTCCCAAGTCCCTATCCGCCAGGAGGTTGCGTTGACGGTACCCGCCATACTAGCTCTGGAAGATGGAAGCCTCTTTCGGGGTGTCGCCATTGGCGCCACGGGTGAAACCGTGGGTGAAGTGGTGTTCAACACCGCCATGACCGGCTATCAGGAAATTCTCACCGATCCGTCTTATGCCAAGCAGATCGTGACCCTGACCTATCCACACATCGGCAATACCGGGGTGAACCCGGAAGACGATGAATCCGATCGCGTTTGGGCCGCCGGCCTGGTGATACGTGATCTCACTCTCACCGTGAGCAACTGGCGCGCCCAGGAGACCCTGCCTGAGTACCTCAAGGCCCGGGGCATCGTCGCCATCGCCGACATCGACACGCGCCGGCTGACGCGCATTCTGCGTGACAAAGGCGCCCAGAACGGCTGCATTCTGGCCGGCGACGATGTGGACGAAGCCCGCGCGCTGGCCGCCGCCCGCGACTTCCCCGGCCTCAAAGGCATGGACCTGGCCAAGGAAGTCAGTGTGAAAGCGCCCTATCAGTGGAAAGAGGGCACCTGGGACCGGGTCGAAGGACACCGGGAACAGAGTGATACCCGCTACCACGTGGTGGCCTACGATTACGGCTGCAAGCGCAATATTTTGCGCATGCTGGCGGATCGTCATTGCAAGCTCACCGTGGTGCCGGCGCAAACGCCCGCCGCCGAGGTGCTGGCGATGAAGCCCGACGGTGTGTTCCTGGCCAACGGCCCCGGGGATCCGGAGCCCTGCGATTATGCGATCACCGCGATCCGCGAGATCCTGGACACCGGCCTGCCGGTATTCGGCATCTGCCTGGGGCACCAGCTGCTCGGCCTGGCCAGCGGCGCGCGCACCCTGAAGATGAAGCACGGCCACCACGGCGCCAACCATCCGGTGAAGAACCTGGAAGACGGCACGGTGATGATCACCAGCCAGAACCACGGTTTCGCGGTGGACGAAAGCACGCTGCCCGACAACGTCAAGACCACCCATGTGTCGTTGTTCGACGGCTCCCTGCAGGGGATCCACCGTACCGATGTGCCGGCGTTCAGCTTCCAGGGCCACCCGGAAGCGAGCCCGGGGCCGCACGACTGCGCCCCGCTGTTCGATCATTTCATCGAACTGATGGAGGCCCGCGCCAACGCCGGCTGATAACAGGAAACACGGGCGGCGCGGCCGCCCGAAGCGTCCGGCCCTGACGTCGGACCCAAGCGAAACGCTCGAATCTGGACGGTTACTCAGACATGCCTAAACGGACTGATATTCAAAGCATCCTCATCATTGGCGCCGGTCCGATCGTGATCGGCCAGGCCTGCGAGTTCGACTACTCCGGTGCCCAGGCGTGCAAGGCCCTGCGCGAGGAAGGCTTCCGGGTGATTCTGGTGAATTCCAACCCGGCCACCATCATGACCGATCCGGCCATGGCCGACGCCACCTACATCGAACCCATCACCTGGGAAACGGTGGCCAAGATCATTGAGCGCGAGCGTCCGGACGCGCTGCTGCCCACCATGGGCGGCCAGACCGCGCTGAACTGCGCGCTCGATCTGGAGCGCCACGGCGTTCTGGACAAATTCGGTGTCGAGATGATCGGCGCCAACGCCGACACCATCGACAAGGCCGAGAACCGCGACCGCTTCGACAAGGCGATGAAGAACATCGGCCTGGAGTGCCCCAAGGCGAAGATCGCCAAAACCATGGAGGAAGCCTGGGAGATCCAGCAGGAGCTGGGCTTCCCGTCGATTATCCGGCCGTCGTTCACGATGGGCGGCTCCGGCGGCGGGGTGGCGTACAACAAGGAAGAGTTCGAGGAAATCTGTACCCGCGGCTTCGACCTGTCGCCCACCCACGAGCTGCTGATCGACGAATCGCTGCTGGGCTGGAAAGAGTACGAGATGGAGGTTGTCCGCGATAAGAACGACAACTGCATCATCGTGTGTACCATCGAGAACTTCGACCCGATGGGCGTGCACACCGGTGACTCGATCACCGTGGCGCCGGCGCAGACGCTCACCGACAAGGAATTCCAGGTGATGCGCGACGCCTCCCTGGCGGTGCTGCGCGAGATCGGCGTGGAAACCGGCGGCTCCAACGTGCAGTTCGGCATGTGCCCGGACACCGGCCGCATGGTGGTGATCGAAATGAACCCGCGGGTGTCGCGCTCCTCGGCGCTGGCCTCCAAGGCCACCGGCTTCCCGATCGCCAAGGTGGCCGCCAAGCTGGCGGTGGGCTACACCCTGGACGAGCTGCAGAACGAGATCACCGGCGGTGCCACCCCGGCCTCCTTCGAGCCGTCCATCGATTACGTGGTCACCAAGATTCCGCGCTTCAACTTCGAGAAGTTCGCCGCCGCCGATCCGGTGCTCACCACGCAGATGAAATCCGTGGGCGAGGTGATGGCCATCGGCCGCAACCTGCAGGAGTCCCTGCAGAAGGCGATGCGCGGGCTGGAAACCGATTCCGTGGGCTTCGATCCCAAGATCGACCTGAACGCGCCGGACGCCTCCGAGCGCATCGCCCAGTTGCTGTCGACGCCGGGTCCGGAGCGTATCTGGATTGTCGGCGACGCCTTCCGCAGCGGCCTGAGCGTGGACGATGTCTTCCACATCACCCAGATCGACCGCTGGTTCCTGGTGCAGATCGCCGACCTGATCGCCGAAGAGCAGCGGCTTGAGCCGGGCAGCTTCAGCGAACTGGACAAGGCACGCCTGTACGCGCTCAAGCGCAAGGGCTTCTCCGACGCGCGCCTGGCGCAGCTGCTCGGCGTCAAGGAGGCGGATGTGCGCGCCAAGCGCCGCGAGCTGGGCGTGCAGCCGATCTTCAAGCGGGTCGACACCTGCGCCGCCGAGTTCGCCACCAGCACCGCCTACATGTACTCCAGCTACGACGAGGAGTGCGAATCAAACCCCTCCGACCGTGACAAGATCATGGTGATCGGCGGTGGCCCCAACCGTATCGGCCAGGGCATCGAGTTCGATTACTGCTGCGTGCACGCCGCCTTCGCCATGAAGGACGACGGTTACGAGACCATCATGATCAACTGCAACCCGGAGACCGTCTCCACGGATTACGACACCTCCGACCGGTTGTACTTCGAGCCCGTCACCCTGGAGGACGTGCTCGCCATCGTCGACATGGAGAAGCCCAAGGGCGTGATCGTGCAGTACGGCGGCCAGACGCCGCTGAAGCTGGCCCGCGACCTGCAGGCCGCCGGCGTGCCGATCATCGGCACCAGCCCGGACGCCATCGACGAGGCGGAAGACCGTGAGCGCTTCCAGCACATGGTCAACAAGCTGGGCCTCAAGCAGCCGCCCAACCGCACCGCCCGTTCCATGGACGAAGGCATCAAGCTGGCCGAGGAAATCGGTTACCCGCTGGTGGTGCGTCCCTCCTATGTGCTCGGCGGCCGGGCCATGGAGATCGTCTACAACGAGGCGGAACTGCGCAGCTACATGAACAACGCGGTGAGCGTGTCCAACGACTCGCCGGTACTGCTGGACCGCTTCCTGGACGACGCCATCGAAGTGGACGTGGACGCCATCTGCGACGGCACCGACGTGGTGATCGGCGGCATCATGCAGCACATTGAACAGGCCGGCGTGCACTCCGGTGACTCCGCCTGCTCCCTGCCGCCGTACTCCCTGGGCAAGGAAGTGCAGGACGTAATGCGCGAGCAGTCCGCCGCCATGGCCCTGGAGCTGGGCGTGGTGGGCCTGATGAACGTGCAGTTCGCGGTCAAGGGCGAGGAAGTCTATGTCCTGGAAGTGAACCCGCGCGCCTCGCGCACGGTCCCCTACGTGTCCAAGTGCATCGGCGTGTCCCTGGCCAAGGTGGCGGCGCGCTGCATGGCCGGCACCTCGCTCAAGTCGCAGGGCTTCACCGAGGAAGTGACGCCGCGACACTACTTCGTCAAGGAAGCGGTGTTCCCGTTCGCCAAGTTCCCCAAGGTGGACCCGATTCTCGGCCCGGAAATGAAGTCCACCGGCGAGGTGATGGGCATTGGCGCCACCTTCGCGGAAGCCTTCGGCAAGGCGTCCCTGGGCGCCGGCGAACGGCTGCCCGACGGCGGCACCGCCTTTATTTCGGTGCGCGACGCGGACAAGAACGCCGCCGTGGACGTGGCCCGTTCACTGATCCGCCATGGTTTCCGGCTGGTGGCCACGCGCGGCACCGCGCGCATGCTCTCCGAGGCCGGGCTGGACGTGAAGCCGGTCAATAAAGTACTGGAAGGGCGTCCGCATATCGTCGACATGATCAAAAACGACGAGGTGGACCTGATCGTCAACACCACCGAGGGCAAGCAGGCGATCCGCGATTCCTTCGCGATTCGCCGCTCCGCCCTGCAGCACAAGGTGTTCTACACCACCACCATTACGGCGGCCCACGCGGTTTGTCAGGCAATGGCCATCAGCGGCGAACCCGAAGTTCGCCGGCTGCAGGACCTGCACGCCGAAATGCATTAACCGTAAGTCGCCTCGGGGCCGTCCCCGGGGCGGGCCCAAGGAAGACATTAAGAGGTTAATACTATGCAACGTGTTCCCATGACCACCGCGGGCGCCGAGGCCCTGCGCAAGGAACTCGATCAGCTTAAAAAAGTGGACCGTCCGCGCATTTCCGCCGCCATCGCCGAAGCCCGCGAGCACGGCGACCTCAAGGAAAACGCCGAGTACCACGCGGCGCGCGAGCAGCAGGGGTTCTGTGAAGGCCGCATCCAGGACATCGAGAGCAAGCTGTCCAACGCGCAGATCATCGACATCACCAGCATCCAGAACACCGGCAAGGTGATCTTCGGTGTCACCGTGACCATCGTCGACGTGGACTCCGATGAAGAGAAGGTCTATCAGATCGTCGGCGACGACGAGGCGGACATCAAAAGCGGCAAGCTGAGTGTCAACTCACCCATCGCCCGCGGCCTGATCGGCCGGGAAGAGGGAGATACGGTGCAGATCGACACCCCCGGCGGCACCAAGGAATACGAGATCGACAAGGTCGAGCACCTGTAGGGCGCCGGCGCCTTCAGACGTCGGCGCGCAGTACGTTGGAGAGTTTCGGATCCGGCTTGGCGGCGGCCCGGTAGATCAGCGCGATATTACCAATGCGCTGGACCAGGTCGGCGCCGGTGCTTTCGCACAGGCTTTCCACCATGCCGGCGCGCTGCTCCCGGGTGGACGCATTGATCTTCACTTTGATCAGTTCGTGGTCCTCAAGGCGGCCTTCCAGTTCTTCCAGGAAGGTTTCCGTGAGGCCCTTGTCACCGGAAATCAGTACCGGCTTCAGATGGTGGCCGATACGGCGCAGGCGTTTCTTGTCCTGTTGGCTCAAAGGCATGGTGTTCTCCAAAAACGGAGCGCTATTCTAGGGAACCGGGGCGGTCCCCCGCAATCACCGCCTTGCGCCGTCTCCGGTACCGGCAATCCAGGCGCGACTACCCAAGGCTATTATGGCGAAATCGAAAAGCAGCCAGCGTTGGCTCAAAGAGCACTTCGACGACCACTGGGTGACCCGCGCCCGGGCCGAGGGCTATCGCTCCCGGGCCAGCTTCAAACTGCTGGAAATCCACGAAAAGGACAAGCTGTTCCGCCCCGGCATGACGGTGCTCGACCTGGGCGCGGCGCCGGGCGGCTGGTCCCAGGTGGCCGGCCGCCTGGTCGGTTCACGGGGCACTGTCGTGGCCAGCGATATTCTCGCCATGGATGCGATCCCCGACGTCACCTTCGTACAGGGCGATTTCCGGGAGCAGGCGGTCTATGAGCAAATCGTGGCCCATCTCAATGGGCGGAAAGTCGACCTTGTATTGTCCGACATGGCCCCCAATATGAGTGGGAACAAGGCGGTGGATCTGCCGCGCTCCATGTACCTGGCCGAACTGGCCCTGGACATGGCGCTGAATGTTCTGGAACCCCGGGGCGCCTTTCTGGTCAAGGTGTTCCACGGCGAAGGGTTCGATCAGTACCGCAAGGCCCTGCAAGGCCATTTCCAGCGGGTGGTCAGTCGCAAACCGGCGGCCAGCCGACCGCGCTCTACCGAGGTGTACCAATTGGGGTCGCACCTGAAGTAGTGTAGAGTTGAAAGTCTGTCAGTACGCGCGAATGCGCCCAGTAAGGCGAGGTCTCCCTTGAACGACATGACCAAGAATATTGTGCTGTGGCTGGTGATCGCCGGGGTCCTCTATGTAGTGGCTTCCAGCATCAACACCCAGCCGACTCAGCAAATGCTGAACTACTCCGCGTTCATCGATAACGTGGAGAACGGCAATGTGGATCAGGTCACCATCGGTGACACCCGTATTTCCGGCCAGATGAACGACGGCACCCGCTTCGAGACCGTCAAGCCGCCGGCCATGGACACCAACCTGATTCCCACGCTGATTCAGAACGAAGTGGAAGTGACCGGCAAGGAGCCCGAGCGTCAGGGCTTCCTGACCCAGCTGTTCCTGTCCGTGCTGCCGATTCTGCTGATCCTGGCGATCTTCATCTTCTTCATGCGCCAGATGCAGGGCGGCGGTAAAGGCGGCGGCGGGCCGATGACGTTCGGCAAGTCCAAGGCCCGCCTGATGGGCGAGGACCAGATCAAGACCACCTTCGCCGACGTGGCCGGCGTGGAAGAGGCCAAGGATGAAGTGCAGGAGCTGGTCGAGTTCCTGCGTGATCCCGCCAAATTCCAGCGTCTTGGCGGCAAGATTCCCCGTGGTGTGCTGATGGTCGGCTCGCCGGGTACCGGTAAGACCCTGCTCGCCAAGGCCATCGCCGGCGAAGCCAAGGTGCCGTTCTTCAGCATTTCCGGCTCCGATTTCGTGGAAATGTTCGTCGGCGTGGGCGCGTCCCGGGTCCGGGACATGTTCGATCAGGCCAAGAAGCACGCTCCCTGCATCATCTTTATCGACGAGATCGACGCCGTCGGCCGCAGCCGTGGCGCCGGCCTGGGCGGCGGTCATGACGAACGCGAGCAGACCCTGAACCAGCTGCTGGTGGAGATGGACGGTTTCGACGACAACGACGGCGTGATCGTGATCGCCGCCACCAACCGTCCCGACGTGCTGGACCCGGCGCTGCTGCGCCCGGGCCGCTTCGACCGTCAGGTGACGGTGCCGCTGCCGGACATCCGTGGCCGCGAGCAGGTGCTCAAGGTGCACATGCGCCCGGTGCCCATGTCCGAGGACGTGGACGCCTCGCTGATCGCCCGCGGCACGCCGGGCTTCTCCGGCGCGGACCTGGCCAACCTGGTCAATGAGGCGGCGCTGTTCGCGGCCCGCGCCAACAAGCGCGTGGTCTCCATGGAGGACTTCGAGAAAGCCAAGGACAAGATCCTGATGGGCGCCGAACGCCGCTCCATGGTGATGAGCGAGAAAGAGAAGCTGAACACCGCTTACCACGAGTCCGGCCACGCCATTGTCGGCCGGCTGGTGCCGGATCACGATCCGGTCTACAAGGTCAGCATCATCCCCCGTGGCCGCGCCCTGGGCGTGACCATGTACCTGCCCGAGGAAGACAAGTACTCGGTGTCCAAGCGGGCGCTGGAATCCTCCATCTGCTCGCTGTTCGGCGGCCGTATCGCCGAGGAGATGACGCTTGGCTTCGACGGTGTCACCACCGGGGCCTCCAACGACATCGAGCGGGCCACCAAGATGGCCCGGGCGATGGTCACCAAGTGGGGCCTGAGTGAAAAGATGGGCCCCCTGGCCTACGAGGAAGACGAGGGCGAAGTGTTCCTCGGCAAGCAGATGTCCCAGCGCAAGCACGTCTCCGAGCAGACCTCCGAGGAGATCGACCGGGAAGTGCGTGCCATCATCGACAGCTGTTACCACCGGGCCAAGGATCTGCTGGAGAGCAACCGCGAAAAGCTGGATCTGATGGCGGAAGCCCTGATGCAGTACGAGACCATCGACGCGGACCAGATCAGCGACATCATGTCCGGCCACAAGCCCCGTCCGCCGAAGGACTGGCGCGACCAGGGCCCCGGCCCCGGCGCCTCCGCCTCTTCGGACGAGTCCGGCGACGGCCAGACCGGCGACGACGCCATAGGCGGGCCCGCCAATACCCATTGATGATGGTTCGATGAACACCAACACGCTGAGCTGTGGGGCGCGGACACTGGATTTGTCCGCGCCCGTCGTTATGGGGGTCCTGAATGTGACCCCCGATTCGTTTTCCGACGGTGGCCGCTACACCTCCCTGGATGCCGCGCTGCGCCAGGCCGAGCAGATGCTCGCCGACGGTGCCGCGATCATCGACGTGGGCGGTGAATCCACCCGGCCGGGCGCCGCGCCGGTCTCCGAGCAGCAGGAGCTGGACCGGGTGATCCCGGTGGTGGAGGCCCTGCACCGGGAGCTGGACGCCCTGGTTTCCGTGGACACCAGCACGCCGGCGGTGATTCGCGCCTGCGCCGACGCCGGCGCCGGCATGATCAACGACGTGCGCTCATTGCGCCGCCCGGGCGCCCTCGAGGCCGCCGCCGGTACCGGTCTGCCGGTGTGCGTGATGCACATGCAGGGCGAGCCCGGCACCATGCAGAACGACCCCTTCTACGAAGACGTCACCGCCGAGGTGATCGCGTTCCTGGAGCAGCGCGTCGCCGCCTGCGTGGACGCCGGTATCCCCCGCGACAAGCTGCTGGTGGATCCGGGTTTTGGTTTTGCCAAGACGGTGCAGCATAATCTGCGTTTGCTGGCGGAGCTGTCGCAATTGGCGCGGCTGGAGCTGCCCCTGCTGGTGGGCCTGTCGCGCAAGTCCCTGTTCGGCAAGGTGCTGGACCGCCCGGTGGAGCAGCGCCTGGCGGGCAGCCTGGCGGCGGCGGTGATGTGTGTGGAGCGGGGCGCGCGTATCGTGCGCGCCCACGACGTAAAAGAAACCGTGGACGGTGTGCGTTTCGCCCACGCCGTGCACCGCAGCCTGTAAACGACGACGGTGCTGCTTCAGGGAGGCTAAGGATGAGTCGCAAATATTTCGGGACCGATGGCATTCGCGGCACCGTTGGGGAACCGCCGATCACGCCGGATTTCGTGCTCAAGCTGGGCTGGGCCGCCGGCCGGGTGCTGGCCGCCCACGGCGGCAGCAAGATCCTGATCGGCAAGGACACCCGCATTTCCGGGTACATGTTCGAGTCGGCCCTGGAAGCGGGCATTTCCGCCGCCGGCGTGGACGTCAGGCTGCTCGGGCCCATGCCCACGCCGGCCATCGCCTATCTGACCCGCACCCTGCATGCCCAGGCGGGCATCGTGATTTCCGCGTCGCACAACGCCTACACCGACAACGGCATCAAGTTTTTCGGCGATAACGGCCGCAAGCTCAGCGATAAGATCGAAGCGGAAATCGAGCGCATGCTGGATGAGCCGATCTCGGTGGTCGCCACCGACCGTCTCGGCAAGGTGCGCCGCATCGACGACGCCCGCGGCCGCTACATCGAATTCTGCAAAAGCACCACGCCGGGGCTCAATCTGCACGGTCTGAAAATCGTGGTGGACACCGCCAACGGCGCGGCCTATCACATTACCCCGGACGTCCTGGAGGAGCTGGGCGCCGAGGTGGTGGCGATCGCCAACCAGCCGGACGGCTTCAACATCAATCTGGAGTGCGGCTCCACCAAGCCCGAGGCGCTGTGCCGCCGGGTGGTCGCCGAGGGCGCCGATCTCGGGCTGGCCCTGGACGGCGACGCCGACCGCCTGATCATGGTGGACGATCAGGGCACGCTGGTGGACGGCGACCAGCTGCTCTATCTGATCGCCCGCGACCGCCAGCGCCGGGACCGGCTCAATGGCGGCGTCGTCGGCACCCTGATGTCCAACCTGGGCCTGGAGCTGGCGCTTCAGGATCTGGATATTCCCTTCGCCCGCGCCAAGGTCGGCGACCGTTACGTGATGGAGCAGCTCGATCAGCGTGGCTGGCTGCTGGGCGGCGAGTCGTCCGGGCATCTGGTCTGTCTCGACCGCACCTCCACCGGCGACGGCACCGTGGCGGCGCTGCAGGTGCTGGACGCGCTGCGCCGCGAGGGCCTGTCCCTGCGCGAGGCGGCCCTCGCCGCGCCGCTGTTGCCGCAGACGCTGATCAACGTGCGCGGCAGCCGGCGGGACGGGTTTATGGAAGAGGCCGGCGTGCGCGCCGCCATCGATAAGGTGGAGCAGGAACTGGGCCGTAACGGCCGTTTATTGTTGCGCCCCTCCGGCACGGAGCCGCTGGTGCGGGTGATGGTGGAAGGCAAAGACGCCGACCAGGTGGAGCGGCTCTGCCGCCATCTGGCGGAGGCCGTGGAAACGGCGATCGCATGACAGGAGCAACGCTCGAATGACAAGAACACCGTTAGTGGCGGCGAACTGGAAGATGAACGGCCGGTACGGCCTGGTCGCCGAACTGGGCGCCGCGCTGGCGGCGGCGGATCTGGGCCGCGCGGAAGTGGCGGTGTGCCCGCCGTTCCCGTACCTGCAGGCGCTCGGCGCCGAACTGAAGGACAGCGGCGTGGGGCTGGGCGCGCAGACCCTGTGCGACCACGAGGACGGCGCCTTCACCGGGGAAGTATCGGCGGAAATGCTGGTGGATATGGGCTGCCGCTACGTGATCGTCGGCCACTCGGAGCGCCGCGAGCACTTCGGCGAGGACGACGACCTGGTCGCCAGCAAGTTCCTGCGCGCGCAAAAGGCCGGGCTGATACCGATTCTGTGTGTCGGTGAAACCCTGCGCCAGCGCGAAGCCGGGGACACCGAGCATGTGGTGGTCCGGCAGTTGATGGCGGTGGTGGAGGCCGCCGGCAGTGCCGCTTTCGACCGCGCGGTGCTGGCCTATGAGCCGATCTGGGCGATCGGAACCGGCCTCACCGCCTCGCCGGAACAGGCCCAGGCGGTGCACGCCGACCTGCGTGCCGCCCTGGCCGCCCGCGACCCGGATGTGGCCGCCGGCCTACGCCTCCTTTACGGCGGCAGCGTAAAGGCGGATAATGCCGCCCCTCTGTTTGCCCAGCCGGACATCGATGGTGGACTGATCGGCGGGGCCTCACTGAACGAAAAAGAATTTATCGCCATTTGTCGGGCGGCAGGTTGATTTAACTTATGGATATTGTGCTTCATGTGGTGCACGTGCTGGCGGCCCTCGGTCTTATCGGCCTGATCCTGATCCAGCATGGCAAGGGGGCCGACGCCGGCGCCTCTTTCGGTGGCGGCGGTTCGCAGACCGTATTCGGCAGCGCCGGGTCCGCCAATTTTCTGACCCGTTTCACGGCGGTTCTGGCGGTGGTGTTTTTCGTCACCAGCCTGGGCCTGGCCTGGATGGCGCGCCAGGAAGCGGAAGGCGCGGGCAGCTTCCTGCCGGCCCTGGAATCCGTGGACGATCAGGACGTGCCGGCGCTGGACGACGCCGACGAGCCGGTCTCCGGCGACGTACCGTCCACCGGCCCGGCCCAGGGCGCGGACGTTCCCGCCGCGGCTCCCGGGATGGATTCCGGGAAATCTGAAAAAGAGACTTCAGATGTGCCGTCGGCTGGGTTAGAATCCCCGGCCCCGGATGAGACGACGTCCGATTCCGGGAAGCAGTAAATCAGTTCTTCGCCGAAGTGGTGGAATTGGTAGACACGCTATCTTGAGGGGGTAGTGACCTTACGGTCGTGCCGGTTCAAGTCCGGCCTTCGGCACCAAAATCAGGACAGGTTCCGTTTGGAACCTTCCGCGGCTTCCAAGGAAGCCCGCGGTTTTTTCAGCCTGGTCCCCGGGGCGGGGCAGGGCTGGAAGCAACCGCCGGAAGATGAGTATAAATCCTGGAAAAATAAACGTTTTTTTCAGGATTAGGTTTGACAAAACCGGCGTGAATATTTAGTATTTGCGCTCGATTTCAAGTGCGGGGTGGAGCAGTCTGGTAGCTCGTCGGGCTCATAACCCGAAGGTCGTAGGTTCAAATCCTGCCCCCGCTACCACTTATCAGGGCCGACTCCCGGTTCTGACGAACAAAAAGCCCCTCTAGAAGGGGCTTTTTGCTATACACAACCGGGGTCGCAAGTGGGAATGGGCGTTATGCCCATTTTTTGTTTGTGGCACCGGAAAAGAGAGGCAATGTCGAAACGCGCGGAACAACTCAAGGAGCTGCTGGCTCCCGTGGTGGAAGACCTGGGTTATACGCTCTGGGGTGTGCAATATCTCCAGGGCCGCGGTGCGGTATTGCGTCTTTTTATCGACCACGATGACGGCATTAACGTCGACGATTGTGCCCTGGTGAGCCACGAGGTGAGTGGCGTACTGGACGTGGAAGATCCGATTCCCGGTGATTACAACCTGGAAGTGTCCTCCCCGGGTCTGGATCGCCCTCTCTTCGAGCTTTCCCACTTTGAACGCTACCAGGGCGAATCCGTGCAGCTCACGCTGCTGGCCCCGGTGGCGGGCAAGCGTAAAATGACGGCGACCCTGGTGGCCGTGGACGGCGACACGCTGGTAATGGAGCTTGATGGCGAAAGCCTGCGCGTTCCTTACAGTCAGGTGGATCGCGCCCGATTACAGCCTCGCTTTGATTGAGCGTGCCCTGGAGAATTTTGTAAAGGCCTGGCCATGAACAAAGAAATCCTGCTGGTAGCGGAAACAGTTTCCAACGAGAAAGGCGTCAGCCGCGACGTGATCTTCGAGGCCATTGAATCGGCCCTGGCGGCGGCGACCAAAAAGCGCTTCAAGGAAGAAGATGTGGAGATTCGTGTCGAGATCGACCGCGTCAGCGGCGACTCACGCACGTTCCGCGTCTGGCACGTGGTGCCCGATGAAGAGCTCTATGAATTCGGCCGTCAGCTGACGCTGGACGAAGCCCACGAGCACGACGAGAAGCTGCAGATCGGCGACACCTATGAAGAAGAGGTGGCGTCGGAAAGCTTCGGTCGCATCGCGGCGCAAACGGCGAAACAGGTGATCGTGCAGAAGGTGCGCGAAGCGGAGCGGCGTCAGATCGTCGAAGAGTACCGCGACCGCATCGGCGAGCTGATCAGCGGCGTGGTCAAGAAGGCCAGCCGTGATTCCATCGTGCTCGACCTGGGGGCCAACGCCGAGGCGCTGATCACCCGCGAGCACATGATCACCCGCGAGAGCGTGCGCCAGAACGACCGCCTGCGTGCGTATCTGCTGGGCGTCAACGAGGAAAACCGGGGCCCGCAGCTGTTCGCCAGCCGCGCCTGCCCGGAAATGCTCGTCGAGCTGTTCAAGATCGAAGTGCCGGAGATCGGCGAAGAGCTGATCGAGATCAAGGGCGCGGCCCGTGACCCGGGTTCGCGCGCCAAGATCGCGGTGAAGACCAACGATCAGCGTATCGACCCGGTGGGCGCCTGCGTCGGCATGCGCGGCGCGCGGGTACAGGCCGTTTCCAACGAGCTGGCCGGCGAGCGCATCGACATCGTGCTGTGGGACGACAACCCGGCGCAGCTGGTGATCAACGCCATGCAGCCGGCGGAAGTCGCTTCCATCGTGGTCGACGAGGAAAGCCACACCATGGACATCGCGGTGGAAGACGAATCCGCGCTGGCCCAGGCGATCGGCCGCAGTGGTCAGAACATCCGTCTCGCCTCCGAGCTGACCGGCTGGGAGCTGAACGTGATGACCACCGATGACGCCGAGAACAAGCAGCAGGAAGAAGCGGAAAAAGCGCTGGAAACCTTTATGGCGTTCCTCGACGTGGATGAGGACGTGGCCGGCGTGCTGGTGGATGAAGGCTTCTCCACCCTCGAGGAAGTGGCCTACGTGCCCACCGAGGAAATGCTCGCCATCGAAGGCTTCGACGAGGACATCGTCGAGGCGCTGCGCCAGCGGGCCAAGGACGCGCTGCTGACCCGGGCGCTGGTATCCGAAGAGAAATTTGATCAGGCCGAACCCGCCGACGACCTTCTGGCAATGGAAGGCATGGACCGCGATCTGGCGGTGGAATTGGCCTCCCGAGGCATCGTCACCATGGAAGACCTTGCCGAACAAGCGGTGGACGACCTGCTCGACATTGAAGGGCTGGAGGAAGAGCGCGCGGCCCAATTGATTATGACCGCCCGTGCCCCCTGGTTCGAAGGCGAGGAAGCCGGCGAATAAGTAGCACGCCGGAATTTGAAGCAGGGCGCCACCAAGACGCGGACAGGAGAGTGTTGCTGACATGGCAGAAACGACCGTAAAGAAACTGGCCGACGTGGTTGGCATCCCGGTGGATACACTGCTCACGCAGATGAAGGAAGCCGGATTGCCACACACGGACGCCGGTGAAGGCGTCTCGGACGAACAAAAGCAGCAGCTGCTCGCGCACCTGCGCAAGTCCCATGGTGCCCAGGATGCGGAGCCCAAGAAGATTACCCTGAAGCGGCGCTCCACCAGCACCATCAAGACCACCGGTGCCGCGGGCAAGGCGAAAACGGTAAACGTGGAAGTGCGCAAGAAGCGCACCTACGTGAAGCGCGCCGCGGTGGAAGAAGAGGAGCGCCTGGAGCAGGAGCGCCTGGCCGCCGAAGAGCAGGCACGCATCGAAGCCGAGGAAGCCGCCAAGCGCAAGGCCGAGGAAGAGGAAGCCAAGCGCAAGGCGGAAGAGGAAGACGCCCTTCGCCGCGAGCAGGAAGCCAAGGCCCGCGCCGAGCAGGAGCGCCAGGCCGGCGAAGAGAAAGCCAGCCAGGAGAAGACCAAGCGGACCTCCGTGCCCAAGGCGTCCACCAAGAAGGTGGCGAAGGAAGAAACCCCCGAGCAGCGTGCCCAGCGCGAAGAGGAAGAGCGCAAGCAGCGTGAAGCCGAAGAGGCGCGCCGCAAGCAGGAGGCCGAAACCCGCAAGAAAGCCGAGGAAGAGGCCGCCCGCCGCACCGCCGAGGAAGCTCAGCGCATCGCCGAGGAGCTGGAGAAGCGCGGCGGCGAGCCCGAGCCGGCGAAAACAGAAGAGGAGGACGACAAAGGGTCCTCCATCGTCCGTGATGCCGTTGAAGCCGGTTATCGCACCGAGGAGCGTCAGTCCCGCCGCCGCCGTCGCAAGAAGGGTTCGGTCGGCGTGGCCCATGGCCAGATGCGCAGCTCCATGAACAAACAGCACGGGTTCAAGAGCCCCACGGAGAAAATGGTATACGACGTAGAGATTCCCGAAACCATCACCGTGGCTGAGCTGGCCCAGCGGATGAACATCAAGGCCAAGGAACTCATCAAGGCAATGATGAAGATGGGTGAAATGGCCACCGTGAATCAGTACATCGACCAGGAAACGGCGGTACTGCTCACCGAGGAAATGGGCCACACGCCCAAGCTGGTGAAAGGCGAGGAAGAGGCGCTGGAAGACGATCTGGCGGATCTGGTGGATTACACCGGCATCGAGGAAGGACCGCGTGCGCCGGTCGTGACCATCATGGGCCACGTCGACCACGGCAAGACCTCGCTGCTGGACTATATCCGCAAGGCCAAGGTGGCGGCCGGTGAAGCCGGCGGCATCACCCAGCACATCGGCGCCTACCACGTGCAGCACGAGAAAGGCATGATCACCTTCCTGGATACCCCGGGCCACGCGGCGTTCACCGCCATGCGGGCGCGCGGTGCCCAGGCGACGGACATCGCGATCATCGTGGTGGCCGCGGACGACGGCGTGATGCCGCAGACCGAGGAAGCGATCAACCACGCCAAGGCGGCGGGTATTCCGCTGATCATCGCGGTCAACAAGATCGATAAGGAAAACGCCGACCTGGATCGGGTTAAAACCGAGCTGGCCGGCAAGGACGTGATCCCGGAAGAGTGGGGCGGCGAGTACCAGTTCGTGAACGTGTCCGCGCACTCCGGTCAGGGTATCGACGAGCTGCTGGACGCGGTGCTGCTGCAGTCCGAACTGCTGGAACTGCGTGCCCCCGCCACCGGCCCGGCCGGCGGTGTGGTGATCGAATCCCGCATCGAGAAGGGTCGCGGTACCGTGGCCTCGGTGCTGGTGCAGTCCGGTGAGCTGCAGGTCGGCGACATGCTGCTGGCCGGCGCCCACTACGGCCGCGTCCGCGCCCTGGTCGACGAGACCGGGCAGCAGGTCAAGAAGGCCGGTCCGTCGATTCCGGTGGAAGTGCTGGGCCTGGACGGCGCGCCGGAAGCCGGCGAGCAGATCCAGGTGGTGCCCGACGAGAAGAAGGCCCGCGAAGTGGCGGAATTCCGCCAGGACCGCGACCGCGATCTCAAGCTCAAGCGTCAGCAGGCCTCCAAGCTGGAAAACCTGTTCGAGAACATGGGCAGCAAGGAAGCCAGCCAGGTCAACATCGTGCTCAAGACCGACGTGCGCGGTTCTCTGGAAGCGCTGGTCGGCGCCCTGCACGACCTGTCCACCGACGAAGTGAAGGTGAGCCTGGTGTCCTCCGGCGTCGGCGCGATCAACGAATCCGACGTCAACCTGGCGATCACCAGCGAGGCGGTACTGCTGGGCTTCAACGTGCGTGCCGATTCCAAGGCCAAGCGCCTGTGCGAGCAGGAAGGCATCGACCTGCGTTACTACAGCGTCATCTACGAGCTGATCGATGACGTCAAGCAGGCCATGAGCGGCTTGCTGGCACCGGAGAAGCGCGAGGAGATCCTCGGCGTGGCGGAAGTCCGCGACGTGTTCCGCTCCTCCAAGTTCGGCGCCGTGGCCGGCTGTATGGTGGTGGAAGGCACCCTGTACCGGAACCGCCCGATCCGCGTGCTGCGCGACGACGTGGTGGTGTTCGAGGGCGAGCTGGAATCCCTGCGCCGCTTCAAGGACGACGTCCAGGAAGTCCGCAACGGCGTCGAGTGTGGTATCGCCGTGAAGAGCTACAACGACGTCAAGGCCGGCGACAAGATCGAAGTGTTCGAAGTGAAGGAGGTGGCGCGCTCTCTCTGAGTGCGCCCTCGTTATGAGCCGTCATCGCCGCCCCAGTGGTTTTCAGCGCACCGACCGCATCGCGGATCAGATTCAGCGTGAGCTGTCGCGGTTGCTTCAGTTTCAGCTGAAGGATCCGCGCGTGGGGCTGGTGACGGTGCAGGACGTGACCGTATCCCGGGACCTGTCCTACTCCGACGTTTATTTCACCCTGTTGGGTGAAGGGGCCGAAGCGGGCTACGAGGCCGAGAAGGTGCTCACCGGCGCCGCCGGCTTCCTGCGCAGCTCGCTGGCGCAGACCCTCAACACCCGCACCACGCCGAAATTGCGTTTTCACTATGACGAAACACCGGAGCGCGCCTCGGAGCTGTCGCAGCTGATCGACGAGGCGCGCGCCGAGGATCGGGAATTGCGTCCCGATCAGGACGACGACGACACCAAGAACGATTGATCACGGAGCGAAGACAGTGGGAAAACGGCGCCGTGGAGGTCGTGATCTGAATGGCATTCTGTTGCTGGACAAGTCCCAGGGCGTGACCAGTAACGGGGCCCTGCAAATGGCCAAGAAAATGTTCGCCGCGGCCAAGGCCGGGCACACCGGCAGCCTGGACCCGCTGGCCACCGGCATGCTGCCGATCTGTTTCGGCGAGGCGACCAAGTTCAGCCAGTTTCTGCTGGACGCCGACAAGCGCTACCGGGTCACCGCCCAGCTGGGCGTGGCCACGGAAACCGGCGACGCGGACGGCGAGGTGCGTGAAACCCGCCCGGTGAACGTGACCGAAGGGCAGGTGGCCGAAGCGCTGGAGCGGTTTCTCGGCGACATCGAGCAGATCCCCAGCATGTATTCGGCGATCAAGCACCAGGGCACGCCGCTCTACAAGCTGGCCCGTGAGGGCATCACCGTGGAGCGCCAGCCGCGCCCGGTGACCATCCACGAAATCAAGGACGTGCGCCTGGAAGAGGGCGACCGGGTGGATTTCGAGGTAGCCTGCTCGAAAGGCACCTATGTGCGCTCGCTGGTCGAGGATCTCGGCGAAGCGCTGGGCTGCGGCGGCCATGTGGCCGCGCTGCGCCGGCTTTCCGCGGGGCCCTACCCGGCGGAGCGCATGCTGACCCTGGAGCAGCTTGGCGAGATCAAGGCGGAGGGCGGTTTCGAGGCCCTGGACGAATTGCTCTTGCCTTTGTCGACCAGCGTGGCAGACTGGCCGCGCGTCCAGCTGGCCGAGAGCGCCGCGCACTATCTGCGCCAGGGCCAGCCGGTGATGACCAGCGACCGTCCCCTGGACGGCTGGGTGAGTATTTACGAAGCTTCCACCGGGGCCTTCATGGGCGTCGGTGAAGTGCTGGAAGACGGGCGCGTCGCGCCGCGTCGTCTGGTATCCGGCTGACCGAGGGTCGGCCTTCAACGAGGGCGGCGGCTGTAAATATGCGCGGCCGACCGCGACTTAACCGCATATTGGAGCGAAAAAATGGCTTTGACCACCGAGCAAAAAGCACAAATCCTGAAGGACTTTGCCCAGAAGGAAGGTGATACCGGTTCCCCGGAAGTGCAGGTCGCCCTGCTTTCCGAGAACATCAACCAGCTTCAGGGTCACTTCAAGGATCACCACAAGGATCACCACAGCCGTCGCGGCCTGATCCGCATGGTTAACCAGCGCCGTAAGCTGCTGGACTACCTGGCCGGCAAAAACCGTGACCGCTATCTGAAGTTGATCGAACGTCTGGGCCTGCGCCGCTAAGCAGGCCCCGGTGTGACCGGTGATTGAAACGGAAGCTCGGCCCGGTGCCGGGCTTCTGTTGTTTTGGGGGCAGGGTTATGATGCCCCGGCACGCGATGAAAAAGCGAAGAGACGAAAGACGAGACGAGAGACGAGAAGCGATATGTTCAATATAGTGCGTAAAGAGATTCAATACGGCGGCGACACCGTTATCCTGGAAACCGGGCAGATCGCCCGCCAGGCCACCGCCGCCGTGATGGTCACCATCGGTGACACCCAGGTGCTGGTCACCGTGGTCGGCAAAAAAGAAGCCGATCCCAACAAGCCGTTCTTCCCGCTCACCGTGAACTACCAGGAAAAGACCTACGCCACCGGCCGCATTCCCGGCGGCTTCTTCAAGCGTGAAGGTCGTCCCAGCGAGAAAGAAACTCTGACCTGCCGTCTGATCGACCGGCCGATTCGCCCGCTGTTTCCCAAGGGCTTCATGAACGAAGTCCAGATCGTGGCCACGGTCATGTCCTCGGACAAGAACCAGGATCCGGATATCGCCGCCATGATCGGCACCTCCGCCGCCCTGGCGATCTCGGGCATTCCGTTCAGCGGCCCCATCGGCGCCGCGCGCGTGGGCTTCAAGGACGGCCTGTACCTGCTCAACCCGACCTATTCCGAGCTGGAAGAGTCCGCCCTCAACCTGGTGGTCGCCGGTACCGAAGCCGCCGTGCTGATGGTGGAATCCGAAGCCCAGGAGCTCAGCGAAGACCAGATGCTGGGCGCGGTGCTGTTCGGCCACCAGGAAATGCAGGGCCTGATCCAGGCGATCAACGAGTTCGCCTCCGAAGTGGGCACCCCCGCCTGGGAGTGGCAGCCGGCTGAAGAGAACACCGAGCTGAAGAACGCCATCAAGGGCAAGTACGAAGCCGCTCTGGCGGACGCCTACACCATCACCGACAAAATGGCCCGCCAGCAGAAAGTCGGCGAGCTGCGCGACGCCTGTGTGGCCGAGTTCGCCACCGAAGAAGAAGGCGCGCCGGAAGCCGGTGAAGTGAAGGACCTGTTCGGCAAGGTGGAAAAGAACGTGGTGCGCGAGGCGGTGGTCTCCGGCAAGCCGCGTATCGACGGCCGTGCCCTGAACGCGGTGCGCCCGATCGAATGCAAGGTGGGCATGCTCAAGAAAACCCACGGCTCCGCGCTGTTCACCCGCGGCGAAACCCAGGCGATCGTCACCGCCACCCTGGGTGGCATGCGCGATGCCCAGTTCATCGACGCCCTGGAAGGCTCCCGCCAGGACCACTTCATGCTGCAGTACAACTTCCCCCCGTACTGCGTCGGTGAAACCGGCATGATCGGCAGCCCCAAGCGCCGCGAAATCGGCCACGGCCGTCTCGCCCGCCGTGGCGTCGAAGCGGTGGTGCCCGATGAGAAGCAGTTCCCGTACTCAATCCGCGTGGTGTCCGAAATCACCGAATCCAACGGCTCCTCCTCCATGGCGTCGGTGTGCGGCACCTCCATGGCGCTGATGGACGCCGGCGTACCGCTGACCGCCCCGGTGGCCGGCATCGCCATGGGTCTGGTCAAGGAAGAAGACGGCCGCTTCGCGGTACTGTCCGACATCCTCGGTGACGAGGATCACCTCGGCGATATGGACTTCAAGGTGGCCGGTACCGCGCGCGGCGTGACCGCCCTGCAGATGGACATCAAGATCGAGGGCATCACCGAGGAGATCATGGAGAAGGCGCTGGAGCAGGCCCAGGAAGGCCGGCTGCACATTCTCGGCGAGATGGCCAAGGCGATTTCCGAGTCCCGCTCCCAGGTGTCCGACAACGCGCCCACCCTGCTCACCCTGAAGATCAACCCGGAGAAAATCCGCGACGTGATCGGCAAGGGCGGCGCCACCATCCGCGGCCTCACCGACGAAACCGGGTGCACCATCGACCTGGAAGACGACGGCAGCGTGAAGATCTACGGCGAAACCCGTGAGGCGGCCCTGGAAGCCAAGCGTCGCGTGGAAGAGCTCACCGCCGAGGCGGAGATCGACAAGATCTACGAAGGCAAGGTCATGCGCGTGGTGGACTTCGGTGCCTTCGTGCAGATCATGCCCGGCACCGAAGGCCTGCTGCACATCTCCCAGATCGCCGAAGAGCGCGTGGAGAAGGTGTCCGACTACGTCAACGAGGGCGACATCATCAAGGTGAAAGTCCTCGACGTGGACCAGCGTGGCCGCATCAAGCTGTCCATGAAGGAAGCCAAGGAAAGCTGATTTTCCCTGGCTCCGTCAGTACTAAAAAGACCCGCTTAGGCGGGTTTTTTTATGCTCCGTCGAAAAAGACAACCAGGTTGCCATAGTTGGATCAATATCATAAGCTTGCTTACGATAAGTGCGCTTACTAAAGCGCGGATAGGCAGCCGGGAGACCTCGCGATGACCAAAGACACCATGGTCGGGCTCAACGTCCATGACGTGGCGCGTATGATCCGCCGCGACTTCGACCGGCGCGCCCGCGAACAGGGACTGACCCGCGCCCGCTGGCAGGTGCTCTGGCATCTCGCCCGCCACGAGGGCGTGCACCAGGCGGCGCTGGCCGAGATCCTCGATGTGGCGCCCATTTCGCTGACGCGGCAACTGGAACGGCTGGAGCAGGAAGGCCTGGTGGAGCGTCGGGGGGACCCTTCCGACCGGCGCCGGCGTCGGCTTTATCTCACCGAAGCCGCCACGCCGGCGTTGGAGCGGCTACGCCAACTGGCGGCGCTGACCCGCGAGCGGGCCTTCGACGGGCTGACCAGCGAGCAAATCGATACGTTCAGAGAGGTGCTGGAGGCGATGCGCGCCAACCTCTGTGATCGACCGGATCAGGGGGACGCACAGTGACCACAACGCAACGCAACCGGCGGCTGGGGATGGGGCTGGGCCTGTTGATCGCTCTGGCCGTGGTGCTATGGCTGATATTCGGCGGCCACCGCTACGTGACCACCGAAAACGCCTACATCAAGATCGACATGATCTCGCTGACCGCCGACGTCAGCGGCCCTCTGGTGGCGGTCAACGTGGAGCGCAACCAGCCGGTCCGGCGCGGTCAGGTGCTCGCCGAGGTCGACCCCCAGCCTTACCGCATTGCCCTGGCGGAGGCGCGCGCCGATCAGCGCGCGGTGCGTAACCGCATTCTTTCCGAGCGTGCCGACTATGCGCGGCTGCAGGCCCAGCGGGCCCAGGCGCGCCGTGACCTGAGCTACTACCAGCGGGAATTGCAGCGCTTCCAGGGGCTCGACAAGGTGGCGGTATCGCAATCCCAGTTGGAGGCGGCGCGGCAGAAGCGCGACAAGGCCCGGGCGGACGCGGAGGTCATCGACCAGCAACTCGCCAGCCTGCGCGCCAAACTCGGCGGCGGGCCGGATGTGGCGGTGGAGGAGCATCCGGACTATCAGGCGGCGACCGCCAAGCTGGACCAGGCCGAATACGACCTGGCCCACACCCGCATCGTGGCCCCCGCCGACGGTATTCTCGGCGGTGCTACGCCGATGGTCGGTGAGCGCGTCAACGCGGGCGTGCCGGTGCTCACCCTGGCCCGCGACCGCTCCGCCTGGGTGGAAGCCAACCTGAAGGAAACCCAGCTCACCAACGTGCGTGAGGGGCAGACCGTGGAGGTGGTGGTGGATACCTATCCCGGGGTCACCTGGCGGGCCCGGGTGCGCAGCCTGAGCCCGGCCACCGGCTCCGAGTACGCGCTGATCCCGCCGCAGAACGCCAGCGGCAACTGGGTCAAGGTGGTGCAGCGGGTGCCGGTGCGGCTGCAGTTGCTGGATGTCGACGGCAAGCCGCCGCTGCGCTCGGGCATGAGCGCGGAAATCACCATTGATACGCAGGCGTCGCCGCTCGCCGACAAACCGGTGGCCGGCACACCGGTGGCCGGCAAACCGTTGGCCGGCACACCGGTGGCCGCCAGCGGCGACCATGGCACGCCTTAACGACCAGCGCCTGGTCACCGTCAGCATCATGCTGGCGACGGTGATGCAGGTGCTCGACACCACCATCGCCAATGTGGCCCTGCCGCACATGCAGGGCAGCCTGTCCGCCAGTACCGACCAGATCACCTGGGTGCTGACCTCCTACATCGTGGCCGCCGCCATCATGACGCCGACGGTGGGGTTCATGGCCAGCCGCCTGGGGCGGCGCCGGCTGTTCCTCTGGTCGGTGGCCGGGTTCACGGTGACCTCCGGCCTGTGCGGGTTGTCCGCCTCGCTGGATCAGATGGTCATGTTCCGCATCCTGCAGGGGGTGTTCGGCGCCGCGCTGGTGCCGCTGTCCCAATCGGTGCTGCTGGACGCTTACCCGGTGGAAAAACACGGCCAGGCCATGGCGATCTGGGGCATGGGCGTGATGGTGGGGCCGATCCTGGGGCCCACGCTGGGCGGCTGGCTCACCGAGTGGTACAGCTGGCGCTGGGTCTTCTACATCAACCTGCCGTTCGGCTTGCTGGCGTTCGCCGGCATCTGGCTGAGCGTCAGTGAAACCGAAACCCGCAAGGTGCGCTTCGACGTCATGGGGTTCGCCTACCTGGGCCTGGCCATCGGTGCCTTCCAGCTGATGCTGGATCGCGGCGAACAGGTGCAGTGGTTCGAAAGCTTTGAGATTCAGCTGGAAGCCGTTCTGGCTCTGCTCGGCTTGTATCTGTTCGTGGTCCATTCGCTGACCCGCAAGGACCCCTTTATCGATCCGGCGCTGTTCAAGGACCGTAATTTCGTCACCGGGCTGGTGTTCATCTTCGTGGTGGGGATCATTCTGCTGGCGACCATGGCTCTGTTGCCGCCGTTTCTGCAGCAGTGGAAAGACTATCCGGCGGTGACCACTGGCCTGGTGCTGGCGCCGCGCGGGCTGGGCTCCATGTTCTCGATGATACTGGTGGGGCGCCTGATGCGCACCCGGCTGGACCCGCGGGTGCTGGTGATCACCGGGCTGCTGTTCATCACCTTCTCGTTGCACGAGATGGCCGGTTTCACGCTGGAGGTCAGCCGCAATACGCTGATCTGGACCGGGGTGCTGCAGGGTCTGGGGCTGGGGCTGGTGTTCGTGCCGGCCAGCGCGCTCACCTACGCCACGCTCAACCCGTCACTGCGCACCGAGGGCGCCTCGCTGTTTTCGTTGTCGCGCAACCTGGGCTCCAGCGTCGGCATCTCGATCATGACCGCCATGTTGTCGCGCAATCTGTGGATCAACCAGCAGCAGCTCGGTGAGCACCTGCAGCTCGCCCCCTGGCTGAGCCAGGGGCTGCCCATGAAAGAGATGGTGGGCAGCGTGCCGGCGGCGGTCTACCAGACGCTGTTGAGCCAGGCGGCGGAGATCAGCTATATGAACGATTTCCGCCTGCTGATGTGGATCAACATGGCGGCGATCCCGCTGGTGTTCCTGCTGCGCCACCAGCGGCGGGC